>JRYK01000033.1_pt1 | contig 48157 bp, 32 predicted proteins | sample 235381 | NCBI WGS metagenome assembly JRYK01 (sample SAMN03074220, study PRJNA261476) | activated sludge metagenome | biome: Wastewater Treatment Plant; feature: Wastewater; material: Activated sludge; isolation source: activated biomass of a wastewaster treatment plant treating hydrocarbon... ... | reverse complement strand
GGAACCACCGGCGCCGCGACGATGGTGCGGTATGACACCACCAACGGGGTCGTGCCGCTGAACTTGACAACGGATTATTCGACGACAAACCCTCTCCTGATCGGAACTGCTCCGACCACCAATTATCGCCTGGCCTCAGCCAACAACACCTTTGGCAGCGTCAACAATAACATCGCCGTCAACTCTCTGCTGATGGAAACGCCCACGTCAGCCACTTTCGGCTCGGCCCTGTTTGGCAATGGGACCTTGACTCTCACGAGTGGCACGATCGTTTCGTCCCTCGTCGGTGGCACGACACAACCGTCGATGACTGGCGCCTTCATCGGCATGAATGTCGCGCTTGGCGGCAGCACGGGCTACTTCCACGCGCAAGGCAATCTGCACGTGCAGGGCAACATCACTGGCTCGGGCGGGCTTGTCAAGTCCGGCACCGGCTTGATGGTCCTCAACGGTGATAACTCCGGTCTCACCGGCGGTTTCACGATAAACGCCGGGAACGTCTTCTTCTCGACAGACAACAATCTCGGCGCTCCCGGCCAGCCGATCATCTTCAATGGCATTGGGCAAGGCGGCGGCGGCTTGCTCAACTTTATTCCTTCCAACCAGTATGGCCCTGCAAACAACAGCTTCATCAACCTCTCGCGGCCATTTCAGTTGGGTGACGCGGGCGGCGGGGTCGCGGTCAGCCAGCAAGGCTCCACCATGGAGATCAGCGGCAATATCACCGGCACCGGCCGATTCTACAAACTTGGCGCCGGCAACCTGATCCTCAGTGGCAACAATACATTTTCCGGCGAGTTGGTGGTCTTCGCCAATACGGTGGCTGTCAACAGTGCCGCCGCCATGGGCAACGGCAGCACCGTCATCCTGAACAGCGGCGCGGCGACGACGTTCCAAAGCAACGCCAACATCGTCACCGACAAAAATTTCCTGATCGTCGGCACGACGGTTGGCACCGCCCTCATGACCAACGAAACGAGCGTATTGACGCTGACGGGACAGATCGGCGGCAACGTGACGGGTACGCCATTGACCAAGGCCGGTTCGGGAACACTAATCCTGACGAATGCCAATTTGTTCAACGGAACGTTCACGATCGGCGACACGGCCGTGACCCACCGAGCCGGCAGCGACTTCGCTCAGCCGGGCGGAACCGTCGTGCTGACCGGTCCTGATGGCGCCATCAATCAGGCCACGTCGTACACGCTGAACCTGGGTACGTCGATGATTCTCGACAACAGCGGCGTCGTCGGGAATATCAACCAGAATCGCATCAGCAGTTCAATCGTGACCCTGGCCGGCGGCGAATTGCGCCTCATCGGCAACGCCAATGCCAACGTCGTCGAGCACGCCGGCCGCACAAATGCCGCAGGGAGCGGTCTCGCCATCACCGCCGGGCCGAGCAGCACGGTGACCGTCGTCCAGCCGGCCTCGGCGGGCGGCCAGAACACGAACCTCGTCTTCACGTCGTATCAGAATCCGGCAGTCACGGCCAACGGCGTCGTCTTCTTCCGCGGCGACAACCTCGGCGGCACGACGGGCGACTTCACGAATGTCACGTTCGTCACCGCGCCAACCTTGACCAACGGCATTCTGTCCAACGGCTTGTACGCGAATTCGTCCACGGCGAACCCGCAGGATTTCGCGACGACCTCGGCCGGTCAGATCGTCGGCTTCACCGGATACACGGCGTTGCCCGCCGCCGGCGGTACCAACACCGTGACTCATATCCTGACGGGCACCCAGACCATGACGGCCGCTCAAGCCAGCAACGCGCTCAAGATGTCGAACGGCCAACTGGACCTGAACGGCTTCAATCTCAGCATTACCGGGACCGGCCAGTTGCTCTCGACGGGCGCGCTGAATGCCGACGTCATCACGACTTCGGTGCTCGGCGGCACCAACTTGATCTTCACCGGTACCGCGGCGAAGTTCACGGTCAATAACAGCCTTGACGTGGGCACCGCGGCTTTTCCGGTGGGAATCACGACCGCCTCGGGATTGACAAAGTTCGGCCCGGGTGAGCTGAGGATTTCGAGCGCGACGGGCGTAACTGGCGGCGGGTATAACATCGCCCAGGGCACGGTGAAACTGCTCACGGCCGGCGCCTTGGCCACGAATCAGACGGTGACGATGGCGCCCGGCGCCGCCCTGGACATTAGCAGTTTTGGCACACCCGCGGCTCCCGTCACTGTCGGCGGCCTCGCCGGTTTCGGCACCGTGAAGATCGGGAGCGGTGCGTTGGCGCCCTCCAATACCACGTCGACAATCTTCGGCGGCGCCTTTGAAGGCAACGGCACACTGNNCGGCACTTTGCTCGTTTCCTCGAATGTCCGTCCTGGAAACGGGGCGCGACCCGGGCCGCTCGGCACCGGTACCACACCCGTGCAGCTTGGCAACACGACTGGAACGACCGGCGCGACGCTCAGCTTGGGCGTGAATCTCAATCGATTCGAGCGCGATATCGTTGTGCCGTCGGGAATCCCAAACACGACTTTGATCACACTAACGATGGCCACCGGCCAGACAGCCACGATCACCGGCAACATCACCCTTGGCCGCGAATTGCGCATCTCCGGTCCGGGCTCATCGACAGCACTGACGCCGGGCGCCTTGACCTTCGCCGGAAACATCACCGAGTCCAGCCCCGGCCTCGGCTCGTTGGACATTTTCGGCGGCATGCTGAATTTCTGGGGAAATAACTCTTACTCCGGCCGCACGTTTTTCGAGGCCTTCTCCCGCAGCATCATGGGGATCGGCACCGACACGGCGTTCGGCACCGGTCCGATGGTCATTGCCAATCAGAATTTCACCGCCAGTTTCCGCGCCGACTTTGGCCCGCGGACATTGGCGAACACTTTTGGTTACGAAACGGGAACGACCGCCAATACGATCGGTTTCATCGGCACCAATGACTTGACGTTCACGAGTCCCACCGTCGACCTGGCAGGCGGCACCCGAACGTGGGACGTCACGTCCACGGGCATCACGACGTTTACCGGCAACTTGATTAACGGCAACACGACCACGGCCTTGATCAAGAACGGCGGCGGCACGCTGGTCCTCGCCGGCGCGAATAACACCTATCCCGGCGCGACGACGCTGAATCAAGGCACGTTGCTGGTGAACGGCACGTTGAACACCGGCGGCGCGGTCACCGTCAACACCGGCGCGATTCTCGGCGGCACGGGCACGATCAACCGCGCGATCAACGTCAACGCCGGCGGCATGATCAAGCCGGGCGCCAGCCCCGGCGTCCTGACCATCGGCAGCAGCCTGACCATGAGCGCCGGTTCCACCGCGAACTTCGCCATCCAGGGCGTGACCCCCGGCAACGGCGCCGGCTTCCACAGCCAGATCTTCTCGACCAGCGGCAGTACGATCGCACTCGGCGCCGGCGTCGCCAACCTCGTGCTCGACTTCACCGGCGCGTCCTACACCCCGGCGATCACCGACCGCATTGTGCTGATCGATTACTCGACCAGCCCCGGCACGCTCACCGGTTTCTTCGCTGGCCTGCCCGATGATTCCATCGCCGTCTCCAACGTCCTCGGCTCCGGGCTGGATTACTACATCTACTACGGCACGCTGGCCGGCTATGCGAACAAGGTCGTCCTCTCGCCCGTGCCCGAGCCGGTGCACATCCTGCTCGCCTGCGGCGTCGGCGCGGCCGGATACCGCTGGGTCCGCCGGCGGCAGAAACGGAAATAGCAGCGTCTTGATCGACTCAATTTCGAAACGGCGGGGCGAGTTCGTCCCGCCGTTCACATTGTCAGCATCGTCCTTAGCTCATCAGCAATTCTTGCTTCGCGGTCTGTACGTTTCGATGAAGTTCCGATGTGTGCGGCAGTTTTTTGTTGACGTGGACCGCGAGCCGATTAGACTCTGCCGCAGCTTCAATACGGGCCACCGATCGCGGAGTCTGCTCGCATGTCTGCCGGGATTCGCCCGCTCGCCCTGATCGCCTTCGGCACAGTTGCGATGGCTTGCCCGACTCGACTGGCCGCGCAATCGACCATCCCCTGGGCCAACATCGGGCCGAACTGGGAGAATCCCGCCAATTGGGTCGGCGGCGTCGTGCCCGGGTTCCCGGATTCGGCGTTCTTCATTCCCAACGTCCTGACGCCCGGCGTCAACCCGTTCATCGCGGCCTCGACGATACCGCAGGTGCAGAACCTGGCGATCGGCAACGCTCCGCTCCTCGGCAATTATCGGTTTCTGGCCGGCCCCTCGGCCGGGCTGGAGATTTCCGCCAACGTCGCGGGCGGCACGCTTTCGACTCGCGGCATCGGCGAAACGGTCTTCGATGGGCCGTTCGTCCGCGGCGTCGACATGTTCCGCCTCGGCGTGTTCAACGTCGGCACGAGCACGACGCTGACGTTTCAGAATGCGTCGGCGATCATCGGCAATCAGGGCAACATCACGCTCAACGGCGGCACGCTGCGACTCGACAACTCGGCCGTGAATGTCCCCGCGCGGATTCAAGCGACCAACACGCTGACCATCACCGGCAGCGGCATGCTCGATTTCATCGGCAACTCGGCCGGAACGACGACCAACGCGCCCATCCTCTCGGCGGGATCCAACTCAGTCGGCGGAGTCAATGTGATCCGCGTCACGCCAAGCGGCTCCGCGGCGACGCTGAATTTTGCGAATTCCGGCAGCTTCGGGCTGCGACCCGGCACCCGGGCGACCTATCATTTCGTCGCCGCGACCGGCAATCTCGGCGATGCCGGCGGCGCTCGCATTACCTTCACCGGTTCGCCGTTCCTCGGCGCCAACGGGCTGCTCGCGAATACCGCTGGTGGCGGGACCGTCGGCTGGGCGATCGTCACCGACGCCGGCGGCACCGACTTCGCCACCTGGAACGCGACCAGCGGCATCGTCCGCGCCGTGCCGACGCAGACCGGGACGACCGCCGCGAACTTGCAGAGCTACACCGCCAGCGACCGCGTGCAGTACAACCAGGCGGCCGCAACCGAAACCGCCACGGCCAACATCACCAACGGCTCGCTGCGGATCACGCCGCCAAGCGCCGGCCAGACGCTGGCCATGGGCGGCTTCAATCTCGCCACCAACGCGCTCATGTTGACCGGCGCCGAGAACTTCACCATCACCGCGAACACGACATCGACCTTCGGCAGCACCGGCACTCGGTATATCTACGTCAACAACCCTGAGACGACCCTGACCGTCAACGGACTGCAAGTCGCCAACGGCGGCAATCCGTCGTTTTTCGCCGGGCCGGGATTCGTGGACCTGACGAGCAATGCGAGTCAGAACACGCTGACGACGACGAATCGGTTCGTCATCGGCGGCGGGACTGTGCGCGGGAACAACACGCAGATCGGCTTCACCTCGGCCGGGGCCGGAATCATCTCGCTGGTCGGCGGCGTGCTCGAGATCAAGAACGGGACCAATGGAACCGGCGCGGCGGCGGATTTCACCCGGCCGCTCGGGGCCGCGGCTGGGAACGTCGCCTGGGGCGCCGGCACCGCCAATGAACAAGGCTCCGGCGGGTTCTCGGCTTTCGGCTCGGCTGCGTCGGTGAATATCGGCGGCGCGACCACGCCGGCAAGCTTGCAGTGGGGCCAGGCCAATTTCATCGCCGACGGCTTCGCGCTCCTCTTCGGCTCGACGAAATCCAATGCCCGCCTGAACTTCCTCAACCCGCTCCAGTTGGACAACGGCGCGACGTACCAAGCGCGGGAGATCCGCGTCATCGGCGGCGTCGGCGGCGACGCGGCGGTCATGGCCGGCGGCATCAACGGCGCTGCGAACGCCGACCTGATCAAGACCGGCGGCGGCACGTTGCTCTTGCCCACCGGCGTCACGAACAGCTACCAGGGCACGACCTTCGTGGCCGAGGGTACGCTGCAAGTCGATGGCGTTCTCGCCGCGGCCCCCAATCCGGTAATCGTGGGCCGGCAGGGCACGGGCTCGTCGGGAACGCTGAGCGGAATCGGACAGATCCATCGCAACGTGCTCGTGCAGCCCACGGGAACGCTGAAGCCGGGGTCGAGTCCCGGCGTGCTCACGATCAACGGCGGGCTGACCATGACGCTCGGCTCAAAGGCTGATTTTCAGATTCAGAGCGGCACGACTCCGGGCAACGGTGCCGGCTTTCACAGCCAGCTTGTCGTCAACGGCGGCGCGGTCAATCTCGGCAACGCCACGCTGAACCTCGATTTCACGGGCGCGACTTACACGCCGGCGCTGACGGATCGGATCGTGCTGATCGACTACTCCAGCGGCCCGGGCACACTGACCGGAACGTTCAACGGCCTGCCCGATGATTCCATCGCGGTCTCCAACGTCCTGGGCTCCGGGCTGGATTATTACATCTACTACGGCACGTTGGCCGGTTATGCGAACAAGGTCGTCCTCTCGCCCGTGCCCGAGCCGGTGCACATCCTGCTCGTTTGCGGCGTCGGCGCGGCCGGCTACGGCTGGTTCCGCCGGCGAGCGACGCGCCGGCCTGTCCCGCCGACGTCCTGAGAGATTCGGACAGGGCACGAAGAGTTGGGCTTCGCGAGCCGCCGTAGTTTGCCGGACTTTCGGAAACTCTCAAGCCGCTTGTGACTTGCCTCCGATACCATTCGATGAGTCGGGATATTCCGCGCGCGCCGAGCCGGCCGCGCGAGTCACGGCGCCGGCGCGGGGGCCAACGATCGGCATGGATGCGGCTCGCCGAAGCATGACTGCCTTGCTGGTCGCGCTGGCCGCGGCTGCGCCGTCGCCCGCTCAAGCGCCGGGCCGCGACGTTCTCTACACGCGGCAAACCCTGATCAAGATTCCATTTACGCCGAGCACCACCGGCCGGCTCAAGCAGGTGATCCTGTACGTCTCGACTGATTCCGGCCGGGATTGGCAGCCCTGTTCGGAAGCCGCACCCACGGATCGCTACTTCCGAGACTACATCGCCCCCGGCGACGGCACCTATTGGTTTGCCGTGCAATCGATCGACACCTTTGATGCCCGCAATCCGCCGTCGCTGGCCCAACTCGTCCCGGAAGTCAAGGTCATCGTGGACACCAAGCCGCCGCTGGTGACGTTGCGGCAGGCGGATGATCCGCGCCCCGGCATCGTCACCGTCCAGTGGGACGTGCGGGATGAGCATCTCGACCTGACGCGCTTCGCCGTCGAATACAAAGTGCCGGGCCGCACGGATTGGATTCGCGACGAGCGCGCCCTCGCGGGGATCACCGGCACGCTGTCGTGGAACATCGATCCGGGTGTGCAGATGATGGTGCGGTTGCGGGCGGCCGATCGGGCCGGTAACGTCGGCGAAGCGGTCCTGCCGCTGGGTCTCGGCGGGTCGGGCGGCACGTCGGGCGGAGGAATCGGCGGCGTCGCGTCCTCCGCGGGCGTCCAGTTCGTGCGCAGCCGCATTGTCAACATCTCCGTGCGGGCCTCGGTCGGCATCTCGGGCACGAAGGACTTCGACCTCTGGTACACGCGCGACGGCGGCCGGTCCTGGACCAAGGCGCCGAAGAAAATGGAAGGCGGCATGCCGGCGAATCCGGCCGACGCGGTCGCCACGCCAGTCAACCTCAAGCTCATTTTTGAAGCCGACGCGGACGGCCAGTACGGTTTCACGGTCGTGATTCGCAATGGCGTGGGCGTCGGCGACCCGGATCCGCGTCCCGGTGATCCGCCGCGATTCAGCGTCGTCGTGGATACCGTCGAACCCAAACTACAACTGCGCGTGACTCGCGGCGTCGGCGCCGACATGCGCAACGTCACCATCCAGTGGATCGCCGAGGACGAACACCTGGCTGATCGACCCGTCACGCTGGAATACGCCGAACTCAAGGGCGGCGCGATGCCGGGCGAAGGCGATTGGAAGCCGCTGCCGCTGTTGCCCGGGGCGCAGGATCGGTCCGGCACGCACGTCTGGACCATCGGCCGCGACGGACCGTTCAAATTCCTCATTCGCGCCAAGGCGATCGATCGCGCGAAGAACACCACCGTGCAGACCATACCCGAGCCGATCATCGTCGATCTGGAACAGCCCCGGGTCGAAATCCTGGGGATCGAGCCGTCGCCGCCGCAACCGTGACCGCGGGTGGATTCGCCCCGCCGCTCGCGCGGAGTTCGTCCGTACAATTCCCGCATGAACGACGTGCAAACGCCGACCCAGCAGCGCCTGCCATGGGACGAGCGCCTGGCGATCATCGTTGACACGATGCGCGCCATCAGCCGCGAATCCGATCCTCAGGTCATTGCCCAGAAGTATGCCGAGCGGGTGCGGCAGCTTCGGCCCACGGATCGCTATGTCGCTCTGAGCCGGCGCAACCTTCCGAAGCCCCAGTATCGAATCACCCGGTGCAGCCTGTGGAAGGAATCACCGAATCCGTGGAAGGAGCCGGATCGTCTGCCGCTTCACTCCGGCGGCCTGTTCGCCGATTTGATCTACGGCAACGAGCCGCGGCTGCTCAATGTCGTATCGTTGCCGGATTCGGACCCCGCCAAGCCGTACGTCGAGGGCATGCGCTCGATTCTGGCCATTCCTCACTATGACGGCGGCGAAGCGTTGAACATGGTCCTGGAGATGCGCGCCCAAGCCGACGCCTTCGACCCCGATGAGATTCCCGAAATCGTCTGGCTGAGCAATCTCTATGGGCGGGCGACGCAAAACCTGGTGCTCGCCGAGCGAGTCAAGGCGGCGCTGGCGGCGGTCGATTCGGAGATGCGGACGATCGCGGACTTGCAGCGTTCGCTGCTGCCCGCGCCCTTGCCGACCATCCCGACCATGGGAGTGGCGGCGAGCTATGAGACGTCGCACCGGGCCGGCGGAGACTATTACGACTTCTTCCCGCTGCCGGATGGGCGATGGGGTATCCTGATCGCCGACGTGAGCGGCCACGGGACGCCGGCCGCCGTGCTCATGGCGGTGACGCACACGATCGCGCACACCTTTCCAGGTCCGCCGACGCCCCCGGGCCGACTGCTGACGCACATCAATCGCGTTCTATCCGATCGCTATACCGGCCAGTCGGGGGCGTTCGTCACGGCGTTTTACGCCATCTACGATCCGCGCTCGCGGTCGATTGAATATGCCTCAGCCGGCCATCCGCCGCCGCGACTGAAGCGTTGCGCGGATGGGTCGCTCGCCCTGCTCGACGGCGTGCAGTCTTTGCCGCTGGGAATCTCCGGCGAGGAAAGCTACCCGGAGGGCCGTCGCGAACTCGTGCCCGGCGATCAAATCGTGTTCTATACCGATGGCGTGACGGAGGCAGAAAACGAAGTCGGCGAACAGTTTGGGCTGAAGCGGCTCGACGCCGTGCTGGCCAATTGCGCCGTCGGCGCCTCCGACTTGCTGAAGGAAGTGCTGCAATCGCTCGAGCGATTCACGGCCGGCCGGCCTCCGGCGGACGACCGAACGATCCTCGTCGCAAAAATCACGTGATCTTATCAAGCAACGCAGCCGCGGCGCGCGATTGCAGCGCGCGCCGCGGCTGACATTGTGCATTCTGATCGATCAGCGATCCTGAGCCGGACGGCGCGGCCGCAACTCGAACTTGGCGCCGATCAGTTTGTCCCAGGCCGATTTCTGTTCGGCCGTCAGCAGCCCGTGCACCTTTTCGGTGTACTGCCGGGTCAGGGCCTGAATCTTCTCCATCGCTTCGCGGGGATCGCCGCCGCCGCCCCCGCCGCCCTGGCCGCGCTGCGGCGCCAGTTCACGGCGTTCCTTGGCGAGGTCCTCGAGTAGCGATTTGACCTTGGCCTTCTGCTCGTCCGTGAAGTGGAGGGCGGATTGCACTTTCTCCTCGGCGAACGCCTGAACGCCCATGGTTTGAATCCGGATCTGCTCGAAGCGCTTCTGCTGCTCGGCGGTCAGCGATTCCTTGATGAACTTATCGACGGCCTCGGCGTTGCCTTGGCCGCCGCCTTGGCCGCCGCCTTGTCCGCGTTGGGGCCGACCGCCGCCGCTGGGTTCGCCGCCGCCCGGGCCGCGCCGCGCCGGGGCTAGTTCCTTGATTTTCTCTTTCTGCTCCTCGGTGAGCTTGAGTTCTTTCTGCACGTCCTCGTTGGCGAGGAGCGCGGCCGGACTCATCCGCCCACCGGGCATTCCGCCGCCGCGCTGCGGCCGCCCCTGCGGCGGCTGGGCCAGCGCCAGGCTGGCCAAGGACAACGACACTCCGACTACCGCTATGCACTGTGTTCGCATTCGCATGGATCCACCTCGATCGGTCAAGTCCCGGTGAGTCGTGCGACCGCCGCACCGGCCGGCCGGGGTTTTCTCTTGCCGTCCTTCTAACACCCATTTTCGCTCGGGAGTTCCGGCCGCCAAGGCTCGGCTGATGAGATCACATTTTGCTCTCATGCGCGTCTCATCGATCTCTCATTTCGAACTGCACAGCTGCTTTGGTCGTCGGTATTCCGGCCGGTGCTGGAATTCACGAAGCACTCGGGATAACATGGTTTCCCAGCGTCCGAGGCGAATGCTTCCGGCAGGCGACAAGTCATGACTTCCACGCTGCTGCTCGCAGTTCTCATTGTTCAAGCGCCAGAGACCCAACCGCGTTCGGCGCCGTACTCGATGCGCATCCACGTCGTCGATTCCGACGGCAAGCCCCTGGAGGGGGCGAGAATTGATGCCAGCGTCTGGACCAGCGAACCCGATTTCGCGGCCAAGCGCGAGCACAGAACAGACGCCAAAGGCATCGCCGTGCTCGATTTGCCACGGACCTACAGCATTCTGCGATTTTGGGCAAGCAAAGAGTCGTTTGTGTCGATGGTCGCTCGCTGGGAAGTCGCTGCGCTCGCTGCCGGTGCAACGCCGCCGGCCGAATTCACCTTCCGCATGGATCGTGGCGTGACCGTTGGCGGCCGCATCGTGGATGAGGACGGCCAACCGATTGCCGGCGCCAAAGTCCGAATCTCTCTCAAGAGCCGACTCAACGTCTCGACAAATGACGGCCGCGCCGGATACAGCGTTTTGGAGGCGGCAGAATCGGGAACCGACGGTCGCTGGCAGAATCACTGCGTTCCAGGCCAATCCAACGCCGAATTCGAACTTCTTGTTTCACATCCGGATTTCGCATCGGATGAGTTCCCTGGCGTGTCGCAGAATGCCGCGGGGATTACGACTCAAATGTTGCGCGAGCAAACGGCCCAGTTGACGCTGAAGCGCGGCGTGATCGTCCGCGGCAGCGTCGTCGATGCAGAGGGAAAACCGATCAGAGATGCCAGGATATTCGCCGACGGCCCATACTTCGCCAACCATCAACCGAAGATCACCACGGATGCTGACGGTCAATTCCGATTGCCCGCGCTCGCGCCACAACACCGGACGATTACAGTCTTGGCTCCCGATTGGGCGCCGGAGCGGCGCCAGGTCAACATTCGGCCTGGAATGCCGCGAGAGGACTTCCGCCTGTCGCGCGGCAAACCGATCCAATTGCGAGTCGTGGATCCGGCGGGCAAGCCCGTCGCCGGCGCTCTCGTTCACGTGAGCGAGTGGCGCGGCGACTCTCTCAATCTCCGAATTGCGAATCCGACCAACGCGGGTGGAAAATGGGAATGGACCGCAGCTCCGGCCGAGCCGTTGAAACTTCAAATTCGCGCCCCAGGATTCGCGCTGCAGCAAATCACGGTTGCAGGAGGCGAACCTAAGCGCGCCGTGCTCTTGAAACCCGATCACCGCGTGACAGGGACCGTGACCGATGCCCAAACCGGGCAACAGATTTCCTCATTCACCATCGTCCCCATTAATGTCTTCCGAGCGGACTACCAAAGTACGAATCGTCATGCCGCGATCTCGGGGAAGGACGGGCGATTCGAGTTCCGAGCCGGGCGAATGGACATTCCGATGCGCCTACGCGTCGAGGCTCTGGGGTACCGATCTCAGGATGGTCCGGAGTTTCGCGCCGGCGACTCATCATCGCTGAAACAGGAATTCCGACTGCAATCGAGTGCGCCGATTCGGGGAGTCGTAATGGATGCCGCCGATCGGCCCGTGAACAACGCCCAGGTTACTTTGGCGACTCCGATCGATGAAGCGAGCTTTGGATTCGACGAGTTCAACAACTCAACCAGGACCGACGCCGCCGGCCGCTTCCAGTTTCCCGATCCCGGCGAGCCGTTCATCGTGGTTGCCCGCAGCGACTCCGGCTTCGTCCAGGCCGAGTTTCCCAAGGACTCCCACGATGTCGGCACGCTGAAGCTCCAGCCCTGGGCGTCGATTCGCGGCGTGTTTCGCGATGGTGGGCAACCCGTGCGCGGCGCGACGATCTTCGCGAATCCGATCAAACTGCCCTCCGCGGGGAGCCCGCAGGCTGATCTGCGCCAGCAAGTGACGACCGGACCCGATGGCCGATTCGAGTTCCAGCGCGTGCCGCCGGGAAGGACGACGGTCAGCGTCTACCTCGGCCCCTGGCGCGACGAAGGGTTTCGTTCCGCTCCGCATGTGCCGCTCGACCTCAAACCCGGCCAACAGGTTGAACTCGCTCTCGGCGGCTCCGGCGCGACGCTCGCCGGCAAGGTCAATCTCGCCGGCAAGGTTCCACCCAATCTCGATTGCACCTATTCGATCAACTATCTCGTTCGCCGCGAGCCCGGCGTCGCGTCGCCGCCGGAGATCGCCCCGCTCGGTTTCGACGCCCGCAAAGGCTGGCAGAACATGTGGCTCAAGACGCCCGAGGGCCAGACGTTTTTCAGCACCCTTCAAAGCTGGTTCGTCAAGCTGGCGCCGGACGGCTCGTTCCGGATCAGCGGCGTGCCGGCCGGCGATTACGACCTGGCGATCGCCGTCTACGCCAAGCCAAGCGGCTGCCTCGTCGACCCGCTGGGCCGAAAGATCGTGCGCGTGACAGTGCGTGAAGACGACGTGGCCCGCGGCCGGCTGGAAGTGCCGGAGATGGCCATCGAGATCGCACCAGCCCCGGAGATCGGCGACGTGCCGGGACTCTCATTCGTCAAGGCCGATGGCACAGCCGGTTCGCTCGCCGACGCGGCGGGAAAACTCACGCTCGTTCATTTCTGGGCGAGTTGGTGCGCTCCGTGCAAGCAGCAATTACCGGCCGTGCGCCGTTTGCACGAACAATTCGCTCCGAAGGGACTCACCACGCTCGGCCTGTCGCTCGACGAGGACGGCGAGGCGTGGCGGAAGAGCCTCACGTCGCTGGAACTGCCTTGGTCGCAGGGACGATTGCCGTCTGGAGCCGACGCCGGTGTCTCGAGTGTGCCGGCGTATTGGCTCCTGGATCCACAGGGCAGAATCGTCGCCAAGTTTTGCAACCCAGTCGAGTTGGCGAAGGCGATCGCGGATCGGATGAAGTGACGCTAAGCGGCCACGAGTTCATAGGAGAACTGCGGGATCTCCGCGCGGTGACTGGCGTGCTCAATCGTGGTACCGCAGATATTGCCGACCGAGTCCAGGTCGAGCAATGTGTTTTCGTCCAGGTCTTTGGTCCGGGCGACTTCGACGGAACGAAACTCAATGTAATGAGTATCTGTATCCTGAAAGTAGCGAATCTTCATGGCTGAAAAGCCCGGTCAAAGAATGCACTGTGCACCGTTTCACCGTCCGGTAACAGCATAACTCGCCGATTCCGGCCGTCCATCGCATCAATCGCTGCCCAACGTCGAATCCGGCCGCCGGCTTGGATCGACTGCCGAGCGGGATGCATTATCACAAATTCAATCCACTCTTCGAGGATGATGGCACAATCGGGGCGTTGCCGCATTGCCTGGAAATACTGCGTCGACTTCAGGATGGCATGGTACGTTCGCGGCTGGGGAACGCGCAGCGGCTCGCTCCGCTCCGCAGACTCCGCGTCGCGGCTAAATCAGACGGACGGCGACGCGGCACGCTTCGATCAGGCTGGTCGGGTCGGCGACGCCCCGGCCGGCAATGTCGAACGCCGTGCCGTGGGCCACGCTGGTTCGGACGAACGGCAACCCGGCGGTGATGTTGACCGCCCGCCGCCCGCTGCGCAGCTTCATCGCGATGTGCCCCTGATCGTGATACATGGCGACGACAGCGTCGAACTCGCCGGCCGCCGCTCGCACCCAGGCGGCATCGGCCGGGAGCGGGCCGGTGACATTCAATCCGCCGATTCGCGCCCGTTCGACGGCCGGGGCGATGATGCGCGCTTCTTCGTCGCCAAACAGCCCGCCGTCGCTGGCATGCGGGTTCAATCCGCAGACGGCGATTCGTGGCCGGCGCCCGATCAGCTTCGGCCCGATGTCGTCGAGCAAGGCGACGGCGTTGCGGACGCCTTCGGTTGAAATCCGTGCAACGGCGTCGCGCAAAGCCACGTGCAGCGTCACATGGGCCACTGCAATGTTATCGCCGAACAGCAACATCGCATGGCGCCGAGCGCCCGTCTCAGCCGCGAGGATTTCAGTATGACCCGGGTACGGCACTCCCGCCGCGTGCAGTGCTTCCTTGTGCAGCGGACAGGTGACGATGGCGTCGGCGTTCCCGGCGAGCGTGCGGCGAATCGCCTCGCGCAGAAACTCGTAGGCGGCGCGACCCGCGGCGGCGCTGATTTGGCCGACGCGGACTCCGGAAAGTTCGGGAATCTCGGGGGTGTCACAGGGGATGGCGAGCGGGCCTGATACGAGTTTCTGAGCGCGATCGAGCCAAGCGCGATCGCCAATGACCGTCGGCGTGCAGAACCGAGTCAACTCCGGCCAGGCGCGGACAATGATCTCCGGGCCGATGCCGGCCACGTCGCCCATGGTAATCAGCAGGCGCGGCTGAGACGACATGCTCATCACTCGCCGAGGACTTCGCTCAGGACGTCCTCGGCCACGTAGATCGGCACCTTGGCGGTCACGGCGAGAGCAATCGCGTCGCTCGGCCGGCAATCGATTTCGATCAGTTCGCCTTCCTTGCGCACTCGGAGCTTGGCGAAATAGGTGTGCTCGCGAAGTTCGCAGATGTAGACGTCCTGAATTTCGCCGCCCAGCGCTTCGACGACGCTGGTGACCAGATCGTGAGTCAGTGGGCGGGGATTCGTGATGCCCCGAACGCGGCGGTCGATGCTCGTGGCTTCGAAAATGCCGATGACGATGGGAAATGCGCGGTCGCCGTCCACTTCTTTCAGCGCGATCACCTGCTGCTCATGGATCTCGCTGATGATGATCCGTTTCAACTCCATCTGGACCGGCACGGGCGCCTCGCTTTCGATCGGTCGGCGCAATCGCTACAGCCGGGACAAACGGCCCGACGGCGACGGCCCGCCGCGCGTTGGGGATTATAGCCGCGGCTCGGAACGACGGTCAAGAATCGGACACGCGGACGGCGGCCCGGCCGGCCGCGGACTTTTTCCCCGCTCGTCCACTGGCTTTCCCGCGCCCCTGAGTTACGATGAAAATTGACGGTCTTGCGAGCGCTCCACTCGTCGGGGACCCGGATCCGCGGCACGAGGTCATCCATGCCCCTGGCGCTGAACATCGGCAAGTGCACCTTGCTCGGCAACTACCGAGAGAACAACGAAGACGCCATCGACGTCAAGCTGTTCCCGGAAATGACAGTAGCGATCGTCGCCGACGGCATGGGAGGCCAGCAGGCCGGCGAGGTCGCGAGCAAGCGAGCCATCGACTTGATCCCGCGCGAGCTGCGCAAAGCGCTCGCCAATGTCACGGCGACAGACGCCGTCAAAGCCGCCGTCAAGAGATCGATCGTCCAGGCCAACGAAGAGATCATGGGCTTGGGCGCCCTGGACCGCGACCTCAAAAACATGGGCACGACGGTCGTGCTCGCCTTGTGGCGGAAGGGCAACGAGCTCTTTCTGACCGGTGTCGGCGACAGCCGAGCCTACCTCATCCGCGGCGACAAGATCACGCAGCTGACCATCGATCATTCCCTCGCGGAGGCGCTGGTTCAGGCCGGCACCATCAAGCGCGAGGAAGTGTCGCAGCACAAATTCAAGAACGTGCTGTGGAAGTATCTCGGCACTCGGGAAGTCGGCGAAGGGCCCGAGGTCGTCGTCGAACCAATTCAACCCGGCGACCGCTTCCTGCTCTGCACCGACGGACTGCACGGCGTCGTTGCGGACGAGAAGATTCTGGAGTATGTCCAATCGCAGCCGGACGTGCAGGCGTGCGCCGATGGTCTGGGTCAGTTGGCCCTCGACAGCGGCTCGCGCGACAACGTCTCGACCATCGTGATCGAAGTCGTCGAAACGCGGTAGCCGCCGCCATGACCCGCGAGTGCGCGCTGACCAAGCTGCGCGATTGGGTGCAGTCGCCCAGTCTTCTCCGCCACATGCTGACGGTCGAGCACGTCATGGCCCGGGCGGCGCCGCGCTACGGCGGTCCCGCGGCCGACGTCAACTCCTGGGCCCTTGCCGGCTTGCTGCACGACGCCGATTACGAGCGATTCCCCGACGAACATCCGCGGCACATCGTCGCCTGGCTCCGCGAGCATGGCGAAGAGGAAATCGCCTACGCGATCTCGGCCCATTCGCCCCGCTGGGGCTTCCCTTGCCGCAGCGCACTCGACAAGTCGTTATTGGCTTGCGACGAGCTGACCGGCTTCATCGTCGCCTGTACGCATCTTCGGCCGGACGGAATCCTGTCGCTGGAAGCGCCCAGCGTGCTGAAGAAGCTCAAGGACAAGAAATTCGCCGCCGGCGTCAGCCGCGAGGAGGTCGCGCTCGGCGCGCAGTTGCTCGGAGTCGATCTCGCCGAACACGTCACGTTCGTGATCGAAGCATTGAAGGAGAAGGCGGACGAATTCGGAATCAGCCACAGATGAACCTGGCGTATATTCATGCGCGTTCATCGGTGGTCATGTCATAAAGCCGGGATCTCGACGCGCTTGCCGCCGCTCATGGCGGAGTCGTGCGCGCACAAGCCGACCATCGTCCAGTTCGCGCTCGTCGGGGCATCGGGAAACGCCGGCTGCTTGCCCAGCACGGCCATGAGGAAGTTGTGGACCAGGTGCGGATGGCTGCCGCCATGACCGGCGCCTTGCAGGAAGCTCAGGTGCGTGGCGTCGTGAATCGCGCCGGTGAACTGGCGGATCGGTTCCGGCAGCCGGCCGGCGAAATCCGGCACCTTGACGCGTCGCGGAATCTGCGGCTCCGGTAGGCCCCGCATGTGCAGGACCGGATCCTCACCCTCGAGCTGCTGCCATTCGAAGCTCACGTTGGACGCGGTGACGTCAAAGCTCTCTCGGTATTGCCGGGCGGTATCAAACAGGGACCGAGTGACCTCGGCAACGACGTCGTGCCCGCGAATTTTGAAGGTCGCGGTTTCCACGGCGAATGGGCTCTTGTACTTCGGGATCAATTCGTCTCGGATCCGGCCCGAACCGTGGCAGACGACGCTTTCCGCCAGGGCCAACTTGCCCTTCGCCGGATCGCTCAGGATCGCCAGGCAGGGGCTGACGCAGTGCGTGGCGTACCACATGGGCGGCAACCCCGGCCAATAGTCGGGCCAGCCGTCCATGTCCTGCTGGTGGCTGCCGCGGAGAAACTGGATTCGACCGAGGGCGCCGCGATCGTACAGATCCTTCGCGAACAGATACTCGCGGCTGTAAACCACCGTCTCCATCATCATGTAAACCTTGCCGGTCTTTTTCTGTGTTTCGACGATCTGCTTGCATTCCTCGACGGAAACGCCCATCGGCACGGTGCAGGCCACGTGCTTTCCGGCCTTGAGTGCGGCGATGGATTGCGGCGCATGATCGGGGATCGGGCTATTGATGTGGACGGCGTCGATCTTCGGATCGTCCAACAGTTCTTCAAAACTCGAATAGCGCTTTTCGACGCCGAAGGCATCGCCGCAGCGATCCAATTCGACCTTATTTCGCCGGCAGATGGCCGCCATCTTGGCGTTCGGATGCGCCTGGTAAATGGGTATGAACTCGGCGCCGAAGCCGAGCCCGACGATGGCTACACGGACTTTGTCGGCCATGAGGATGGTTCCTGTTGTAGCAGTGGATGCGGCAGACAACGTATCAATTTGCCCGGCCGTTGCAACCGGTTTGTCGCAAAACTATCCAGCGCAATCGAGCCGAGGATTGTAGAATAAGCGGTGTATCCGCTATATCCGGACGCCGGCAGCCGGCGACGCCCGGTTTCCACGAAGCTGCGGCAACGCGCGGGGCGATGAATGGCTGAAGCGGCCCCGTGTCGGGGTCTCTTGGAGCTTCTGAGGAGCACTCTGTGCGAGTCCACGGACGCGGCGTCATCGGGTTGGCAACGGTCGTGATGCTGGGCCTCTTGGCCGCGGGAATCGCCGCGGTTCTGACCCGGCCGGAAAGCAGCGCCGTCGGGCCGCCGGGTTCGGAATTCGGCCGGCCGAGCGGCCTGCCCCTGCCCAGCACCACGTCCGTCGCCGCCTACGAGTCGATCCTGTTTGAATTCCTCAATGCACGTCGGTACGTGGAGCTCGGCTGGCTGCGCGACAAGGGCGTTCGCGACACCGGGCCGTATATCGACGGAACGTACTACGGTACGCATCCTGCCGTGCGCGTGTACTACTCTCCCGGCGTGATCCGCTGGCTAGTGAACGGCAAAGTGGGTCCGATTCCCGACGGCGAGATGATCATCAAGGAACAGTTCGCGCCGCCGGCCGCACGGCACGAGGGCAAGTCGGAAGAGGAACTCTCGAACGCGTTGGAATCGTGGACGGTCATGATCAAGGACTCCGCCGGCTCGCACGATGGCTGGTTCTGGAGCAATCCCGTCAAGGGCCAGTGCGCGATCGACAATCATCAGTATCCCTTCGACCACCCCGTCTCGGGGTTCGGACTCTACTGCGTTCGCTGCCATGCCGCCGTGGAGACGCACGCCGCCGATGCCCGGAACGCGGCAAATGAGTTCACGTTCGCGTCGCTGCGAAACGTCGCCGGTTTTCCCGGCGAGCCGATCCTGTTCTCGATCGATAACTCTTGGCGACAGGAGGCGAAACCCGCCACGGAACCGACGGCGCGGGAGAACGGCGGATCGCATCCGAAGTGCACACAGCCCAAACCGCCGGAGCCACGGATCCGCCAACCCAACGCGGCTTTTCTCGCATTCTTCCGCTCCGTCCGGCCGACGGCGCTCGGCGATGTCGCGCGCCTGGCGCCGGCCACGCACGATTGGGTCTTTTCGAGCCGCGACGCCAACCGGGAGTTCGTCACGTCGAATCAGTGCATGAACTGCCACTCGGGGCTGGTCGCGCCGTTTGGGCCGTCGATGTTCGTCCCCACGGGCAAGAAGAAGGATTACGGCGCTCCGGGCCGGGACGTCTCGCCCTGGGGCGAATGGCGCTGGACGGCGATGGGCCTGGCTGGCCGCGACCCCATCTTCTTCGCGCAGCTCGAAAGCGAAATCCACATGATTCGAGCGGAATTCGGGTCCGATGCGGCGTACGCGGCGGAACTGATCGCCACGCTGACCGATCACTGTTTGCGCTGCCATGGCGCCATGGGTCACAGGCAGTTGGCGCACGACCATTCCGGGCGGAAGAAAATGTCGCTCGAACACGTTCACTCCATCTGCGCCGAGAAAGAACCGATCGGTCACACCGACGCCCGGTACGGCGCCCTGGCCCGGGATGGAATCAGTTGCGTGATCTGTCATCGCATGCAGCCGCGGCCGCAGCCGGCCGATGACCGTCGCCACCCATTGCAGCATTTCCTCGAAACATCCATCACCGGCAATTTTCATCTCGGCGACAAGCGCGAGATCTACGGACCGTTTGAGGACAAGGAGATCTCGCCCTATGCGATGGAGCACGCGACCGGCTACCGCCCGAAGCACAGCGCCTATTTGAAATCGTCGCAGTTATGCGGATCCTGCCACACCGTCGCGCTGCCGACGATCGATTGGCCGCTCGACGCCAACCATCCGGGCCATGGGCACGACGAACTCGTCCGATCGCAAACCGTCCCGATCTTTCGGAACTTTCACCACCATCTGGAGCAATCCACCTACCTCGAATGGCTCAACAGCGAGTTCGAGAACGAGATTCATCGCGACAACCCGAAGGCCCGGTCGTGCCAGGACTGCCACATGCCGAGCGGGTTGAAGGACGAGCGGCACGGCATCGACATCCCCGCGCTGCGCACTCGCATCGCGGCCATTCAGGATCCGACGTACCCCGAAGCGGAATCGACGGCGGCCAAGGAAAAACTCGACGTGCGCCTGCGCGAACAGGGCTATCGGCGGCACAGTTTCTCGGGGCTCAACGCGTTCCTGCTCGAGATGTTTCACCAGTGCGACGACATTCTTGGCGTGCCGAAGACCGACTTCATGACCGGTTCGCCGCACGGCGTCGAGGATGCGATTCATCACATCACGCAGACGGCTCGCCACGACGTGGCCGACATTGCAGTGCGGACGACCTGGCGCCCCGACGGCCGCCTGGCAGCGCACGTGACGGTGACGAACAAGGTCGGGCACCGCTTTCCGAGCGGCGTCGGCTTTCGCCGCGCCATCCTCGAACTCGTCGTCGTGGAAACGGACGCGGCCGGTCAGGAGCGAATCGTCTGGTCCTCGGGACGGACCAACGATCTCGGCGTGGTGATCGGCGGCGACGGGCAGCCCCTGCCGACGGAGTTCTTCGAGCGCCATCCCGACACCGGCCAGCAGCGATTCCAGGAGCACCACCAGGTCATCGAGTCGTCGGATCAGGTTCAGATTTACGAAACACTCTTGCGCAACTACAAAGGCGATTTCACGACGAGCTTCGTCCGCGGCTGCCACACCGTGAAGGACAATCGATTGCTGCCTCGCGGCTGGAAGCGGGAGGGACCCGGGCCGGCGCTTTCCGGTCGGTATCTGGCCGCCACGCATCCCGACCCGACCGCGGCCGCGGATCCCAATTATCAGGACGGCAGCGGCTCGGACGAAGTGGAGTATCGCGTCAGCCTGCCGCCGGGGAGTGATCCATCGCGGCTCGCCGTACGGGCGACGCTCTACTACCAGGCCATCCCACCGTACTATCTTCGGAACCTGTTCGAGACCGCCTCCGACGGACCGGCGACGCGGCGGCTGCACCATATCGCCCATCACTTGAATTTGACCGGCCGACCCATCGAGAATTGGAAGCTACGCATCGCCGCGGCCGAAAGCCGCGCCCCGGCTCAACCGTGATGACCGCTGGCCGGGATGCCGCGGCTCGACGCTTCAGGCACGGAGACCCGGGATGAATTACTGCGAACTGTTTGGCCACGCGGCCAGCATCCTCACGGCGATCGCCTATCTCGTCAAGGACATCCTCTGGCTCCGCATCCTGACCGTGCTGGCGTGCATCAGCGGAATACTGTTCAACTACTTCGTGCCGTCGACGCCGCTGTGGACCGTCATCGGCTGGAACATTGTGTTCCTGGTCATCAACGCCGTTCAGATCGTGCTCATCATCCGCGAGCGCAGCGCCGTCAGCTTCACGGAAGAAGAACAAGAGTTATACGAGACGCTGTTCCAGAGTTTCGCGCCGTTCGAGTTCATGAAGCTCCTTCGGGCCGGCGCCTGGGGCGAGGCGCAGCCAGGCGAAGTCCTGGCAGTCGAAAATCAGCCGATCGACCGAGTCCTGTTGATCTACAACGGCTCCGTCAACGTCGAGTCCAGGGGCAGACCAGTCGCTCAGCTGAAGGACGGGAGCTTTATCGGTGAGATCAGCTTCATTCGCGGCGGCGACGCCACGGCGACGGTCCGGACCGCCGAACCGACTCGGTATCTGGCATGGTCCAAGGACAACCTGACCAAACTCCTGAATCGCAACCCGAGCATGCGTTCGGCCATGCAGGCGGTGTTGAGCGCGGATCTGACCAAGAAGCTGGTGAAGCCACAGACGCGGCCAGCGACCGGGTCGTAAACTGATTCACAAATGTCAGTGTTGCGACAGGAAATGTGGCGATGCGTAGGTGGCTGATTTTCGTCGCGCTCGTCGTGCCAAGCAACCTGTACGCCGACTGCCGCGTCGGCGTCGCTCAAATCGACGTCACGCCCGACTATCCGGTTCGCCTCCACGGATTCGGCGGACGCCGCGCCGAATCCGACGGCGTCTGGCAACACATCCGGGCCAGCGCAGTCGCCATCGACGACGTGCTGCTCATCGCCGTCGATAATCTCGGCGTGCCGGCGAGCATGACGGCCGAGATTGCCCGGCGATTGAATCTGCCGCCCGAGCGACTCGCCATCAGCGCCACGCACACGCACACGGCCCCGATGCTGAACGGCGTCGCCCCGACGATTTTCGGCACGGCCATTCCGCCGGACCATCAGACCCATATTGACCGCTACACCCGAGAGTTCACCGATCGGCTCGTCGAAGTCGGCAAGGCGGCCTTGGCCGATCGCCGGCCGGCCCGGCTTTCGTGGGGCGTCGGGACCGTTGGATTCGCCATCAACCGGCGAATGAAGGACGGGCCGGTCGATCACGACTTACCGATCCTGGCCGTGCACGGACTCGACGACAAGCTCCGGGCCGTCGTGGTCGGCTATGCCTGCCATTGCGTGACGATGACGAACAATCGGATCGGCGGCGATTGGGCCGGCTGTGCCCGCGAGGCGATCGAGTCGGCCCACCCCGGCGCAATTGCGTTGATCACCATCGGCTGCGGAGCCGATCAGAACCCGGACACCCGCGCTCAGAATGACCAGGCCGACGTCGCGATCGCCCAGGGTCGCGCGATTGCCGGAGAAGTCGATCGATTGCTGAAGCAGTATCTCGCGCCGATTCGCGGGCCGATCACGGCGAGTCGCAAAACCGTCGAGCATGAATTCATCGTGCCGTCGCGAGCGCAATTCGAGGAGGCTGCCAAACGCGCCGACGCCGTCGGGCATCATGCCCGCGTCCAACTCGCCCGACTTGACAAGGGTGAAGCGCTGACAAGCCGGATCGATTATCCGATCACCACTTGGCAATTCAGCAACGATCTGGCGATGATCTTTCTGCCGGGTGAAGTCGTTGTCGATTACAGCAAGCGGCTGAAACGAGAACTCGACGGGCGGCGACTTTGGCTCACGGCCTACTCGAACGATAGCCCGTGCTACATCCCGAGCGAGCGAGTGCTGAAAGAGGGCGGCTACGAAGGCGGCGGCGCGATGATCTATTACGATAAGCCGGGCCCGCTCAAGACCGGCCTCGAAGTAAAGATCGTCGAAGCCGTTCAGCAACTAGTCGGCAAGGCGTTCGCGGCGCCGTTTGATCCGAGAAAGGTCGATCCGTTGCCGCCGTCGCCGCAACAGGCGCGAGCCGCGATCCACGTCGCCGATCGCTTCATGGTGGATCTCGTCGCCGCCGAACCGCTGATTCATTCGCCCGTTGCCATCGCGTTCGGTCCCGACGGCCGGCTGTGGGTGGCCGAAATGGTGGATTACCCCAGCGGCGTTCGCGGCGACGGGCAGCCCGGCGGACGCATCCGCGTGCTCAGTGATCGCGACGATCTCGGCCGATACCGCACCAGCACAGTCTTCCTCGACAAGATCCCGTTCCCCACTGGCGTGACCGTCTGGCGCGACGGCGTGCTCGTCTGCGCGGCGCCGGACATCTTGTATGCCAAGGACACCGACGGCGACGGCAAGGCCGACGTCGTGAAGTCACTTTACACCGGCTTCGGCACTGAGAACTTCCAGGCGCGCGTCAACAGTCTCGAATACGGTCTCGACGGCTGGATCTACGGTTCGTGTGGACTTTACGGCGGAACGATCAAGAGCTTCAGCGGAGCCGAACTCAAGCTTGGCAATCGCGATTTCCGCATCAAGCCCGATACGGGTGAGATTGAGCCAGCGTCGGGCCGGACACAGCAGGGCCGTGTGCGCGACGACTGGGACAATTGGTTCGGCTGCGACAACTCCAACCTCGCCTGGCACTATCCTCTGCCGGACCATTATTTGCGACGGAATCCCAGCGCAACCGCGGCCACGACGGCACGAACGGTCTCGGCCGAAGCGGAGCCGAACCGCGTGCTTCCCGCCGCCAGGAACCTACAACTCTTTGCGCTGACGGGGCCGCCGGGGCAGGCCACGGCCGCTTGCGGCGTCGGCATTTACCGGGATGACCTCCTGGGCGCTGACCTGAAGGACAACTTGTTCACCTGCGAGCCGGTGAATCTCCTGGTCCACAGGCAGGCGGTCGCTCCGGCCGGCGCGTCATTCGCGGGGCGGCGCGCGGCCGGCGAGGAGTCACGCGAGTTCCTGGCGTCAACGGACCCCTGGTTTCGCCCCGTGCAGGTCCGAACGGGGCCCGACGGTTGCCTTTACGTCGTGGACATGGCCCGATACGTCATCGAGCACCCGCGCTGGATTCCGCCCGGCGAACTGGCGAAAGTCGACGTTCGCGCCGGAGGCAATCTCGGCCGAATCTACCGCGTGCGCCCCGCGAACGCATCGCCACGGGCGATCCCGCGACTCGACAGGATGCCCGCGCCAGAACTGGCGAGCGCGCTGGAGACGCCGAGCGGAACGGTGCGCGATCTGGCCATGCAGTTGATTCTCTGGCGCGCGGACTCGCTGGCCATCCCGGGTCTCGAAAAGCTCGCAGCGGCCGAACGCGCCGAGACTCGCGTCCAGGCGCTCGCAACCCTGGAGGCTCTTGGAGCGTTGCGCTCGGAGCGCGTCCGCCAGGCGATCTCGGATGCGGATTGGCGGGTTCGGCGATTCGGCGTGCGGCTCGCCGAGCGCTTCATCGCCGAACTCGGACCGGACCTGACGCGCCTGGTGGACGACCCGTCGCCGCACGTCCGATTGCAATTGGCGTTGACGCTCGGCGAATGGAAGGACCCGCGCGGGGGCGAAACGCTCGGCCGGCTGGCCTCCGACGATCCGATTGTGGTCAGCGCCGCCCTGAGCAGCCTCAATTCCAACAATCTGCGGAGTTTCATCGAAGTCGCTCTCGGCCCAGTTCGACCAGCGGACGCCGCCACGATCTGCACCGCCATCAACTTGGCGATGGTACTGGATGATCGCGACAGTTTGACGGCCGCGGTTCGCCAGGCGCTGACGACGTCGCCGGCAGCCGGCGCTTCTCGGGAATGGCGGCACGCGATTGCCGCCGGCACTCTGGAAGCCCTCGCGCGGAGCCGCCGACCCGTCGACTCGCTGTTCGATTCGGGGACGCGACGCCTGCTGGATACCCAAATCGAAGTCGCTCGCCGCGATGCCGGCGATTCTTCCGCATCGTTGGCCGTTCGGCTCGCGGCCATCGCCGTTCTCGGGTGGCGGGAGCGCGATTGCGATCTGGACCTTGCCGTCGTGGCGGACCTGCTCAGTTCGCGCCAGCCGCCGGAGATTCAAGCCGCCGCCGTGGACGTATCGGCGCGCATCGGAGATTCGCGGGCGCCTCGGCTTCTGCTCGCGGCCTGGCCCGAAGCCGCGCCGGCGTTGAAATCGAGAATCCTCGATTCGCTGCTGGCCCGACCCGGCGGCGCGGCTGCTTTGCTCGATGGCATCGAACGGCAGACCATTCCGGCCCGATTTGTCGATGCGACGCGCCGGCAGAGGCTGCTGGCCAGTCGCGATCCGGCGATTCGTGCTCATGCCGCGAAGTTGTTCGAGAGTTCCGGAAGCGGCGACCGCGTGGCGGTGGTGCGGGAGTTCGAAAGTGTCTCCCAAATGATCGGCGATCCCGGCCGCGGGCAATCGATTTTCGCCCAGCGCTGCGCGACCTGCCATCGGCTGAATGGCGTCGGCCATAGCGTGGGGCCGGACCTGGGGGCGGTGACGAACAAATCCGCCGGCTACCTGCTTCAGGAGATCCTCGACCCGAACCGAGCGCTCGACGCGCGCTACGTCGAGTATGTGGCGACGACGAAGGCCGGCAAGTCGATCCGCGGGCTTGTCGCCGCCGAGACCGCGACCAGCGTGACGCTCCGCGGCCCGGATGCGAAAGACGAGACTATCCTTCGGGCCGACATTGAGACGCTCGAGAGCACTGGCCGCTCGCTGATGCCGGAAGGATTTGAGAAAGATCTATCACGGCAGGACCTGGCGGACGTGATGGCGTACGTCGCCGGCGGGAAATAAATCAAGCAACCGGCGTCTCGCCGGTGAAACCGCCACTCACTCCGCCATCATGGCCATGGTCAGGTTGGCGTCGGTGTAGACGTGCTGCACGTCGTCGTGGTCGTCGAGCGCTTCCATCAGGCGGGCGACTTTCTTTCCGGTTTCCTCGTCCACGTCGCGCGGGGCCTTGGCGACTTGACTGAGTTCGGCGTTGGCGATCTTGACGCCGGCCGATTCGAGAGCCTCTTTCACCTTCGAAAACGCCGCCGGGTCGGTCGTGATCTCGAACAGATCGCCCTGACGCTTGAGATCCTCGGCCCCGGCGTCCAAGGCGATCGTCATCAGGTTGTCCTCATCAGCGTCGGCGGCCTCGACGGCGATCAGTCCCTTGCGCTCGAACAGGAATGCGACGTTCCCGGCCGAGCCCATCTTTCCGCCGCCGCGCTCGAAGATCTTGCGGACTTCGCCGTTCGTTCGATTGCGATTGTCGGTCAACACGTCCACAAGAATGGCGACGCCGTCGGGTCCGAAGCCTTCGTAGGTGAGTTCCTCGAATACCTGGCCTTCGGTTTCGCCGGTGCCGCGCTTGATGGCGCGCTCGATGTTGTCTTTCGGCATCGAGACTTCGCGGGCCTTGTCGATGGCGTAGCGCAGCTTGAGATTGGTGGTCGGATCGCCGCCGCCGTGTTTGGCCGCGATGATGATCGCCCGGCTCAGTTTGCTCCAGAGCTTGCCGCGCTTGGCGTCGATCGCGCCCTTCTTATGTTTGATGGTCGCCCAATGCGAATGGCCCGACATGGCGCCGCTCCTTACTCGTGCGTTCGGTGATTTCTACGCGGGTGTGTGCCGGCTTCGGGTCGATGCCGTTCTGATCGCCGCTGGTTCAACCTTCATTGCCAGAGTATCTTTTTCGGCTGCTCCGGTCTACCAGTTCCTCGGCGGCGACTCAGTGAGCCGCGAGTTTGCGAAGCAAGCCGAACGCGATCGGCTCAGTCTTGTGATCGGAGTTATTGAGAATGACAATGCCGACCTGGGAGTCCGGCACAAAGCCAAGAAACGAGTGCGCCGCGAATGTGCCGCCGTTGTGCCAGACGACGCGGCTCTTCGAGTCCGGCCCGAGCGGCTGATTCATCCAGCCGAGGCCGACGCGCACTCCTTCATGGCTGGTGCCGCGCCGCGGCTCGTGACTATCGGTCAGCGCGGCGAAGAGCGGCGTGGGTTGCAGACCGAGGTTGGCGCGGAGAAAGCGCACCTGGTCGTCAGCCGTGGAAAACAATCCGCCGCACGCTTCCAGGGTGGCGAATTCCCAGTGCGGCGCTGCCTTTCCCGATTTGTTGTGCCCCGGCGCCAGTCGCTGTCGCTGCTCCTCGCTCAGGCGAATCCGCGTGTCGTTCAGTCCCAGCGGTTGACACACCCGGGCCGTCAGAATCGCATCGAACGACTCAGCGCCGCCCGCCGTGGCCAGCGCGTGACCCAGCAGTCCCACCCCGAGATTGGAATATTCGAACTTTGCGCCGGGATCGCTTTCCAGTTCCGTTTCGGCGAGTTCCCGGGCCAGGCGCGCCCGATCGTAGTGTGCGTAGGGGTTGCTCAATGATCCGCTCAGCCCGTTGAGCAGATTGCGCCAGCCGAGATTGGGGGGCTGGACCGGCAAGCCGGAATGGTGCGTTGCCAGATCGAGCAGCGTGATCGGCCGATCGCCGCGCTGGGGCAGAACAAGGTCTGGCGGCAGGGACCGCTGCGCCGGATCGTCCAGCTTGACAATCCCGGCTCGGGCCAGATCAGCGAGCAGCACTCCGGTATAGGCCTTCGTCAATGAACCGAGAGCAAATAGCGTGGTCCCATCCGGCGCCTGATCCCGGCCGCCCGATGACACCGAGCCATACCCAAATACTCGGGATTCCCGCGGCGTGACCACGCCGACGACGACGGCGGCGAATGGTTTGTCTGCCAAGAAGGGACGAATCGCATCGTCAATCTTCGACTGAAGATCGTGAAGCGGCGCGGCCGTCGCGGCGCCGATGAGCACAGCACTGACCAGGACGACGGACCGCATCAGTGTTTCCCTGGAATTCAAAACGTCGCCTTCTGTGTCATTTCCCGCGACGTGCACGGCGTCGGTCACACAGCCGGGGCGTCGATTGCGTGGCGTTGCAGGTCGTCCAGTGACACGAACTCAAGGGCCGAGATATGCGTGGCCGCGAGCACCACGGGCGGCGCGACCCCGGCGTCGAGCGCTTCCTTCCACCGCGCGGCGCACAGGCACCAGCGGTCGCCGGGCTTCAGACCGGGAAAATCGAACTCCGGGTGCGGCGTCGTCAGATCGTTGCCGCGCGATTTCGAGAACCGCAGGAACTCGCTCGTCATCTGGGCGCAGACGACGTGCAGCCCCTCGTCCTCGGGACCGGTCTCGCAGCAGCCGGTGCGATAGAAGCCGGTCATCGGCGATTCGCAGCAAACCTCGAGGGGTTCGCCGAGCACGTTTTTGCCGCGGGGCATGGCAGGACCTCACAGTTTCGAAGAATGAGGTCAGGGTAGCAAAAATCCATGGCGGGCGAAAGCGCACCGCCTTCACTGCACGGATCGGTCATGGCGGCCCGCAGTAACCGCCTAACGCTGCGCCATCAGATAGCCGCGAAGTTCCGCGACCAGCCGATCGCAGCGTTCGTGCCAGCGTTCGTCGGTCGGTAGCGGACCTTCGAGAGCGCGGAACACGGCGGCGATCGTCAACTGATTCGGGTGCTTCGGATCGATCTTCCGCAAGTACAGATCAATCGCCACCGGCTCGATCGGCGGCGGGGCGTCGGGCGGCGGCTTGGCCGGACGCCGCATCCAGGCAAACCAGCCCTTCGGCTTCTGCTCTTCTTCGGGCGGCGGCTCGCCGAGTCGCACGCGGATGAGTCCCGGCCGGCTGTCCACCACCCGGCCGCCCATGTCTTCCACGAAGCCGCGGAGCTTCACCACGGCGATCGGTTCGGGCATCCACGCCTCGAGCACCTCGACGATCTGCTCGGCCGTGCGGCCCGGCATCAGCATTCCGGAGGCTTCCAGGTTTGGCGAGTTCGCCGGCAGAAAGTCCTTCTCGGGAAGCGCATCGCCGCGCCCGAGCGCACGATGAAACCGCAGCGCCAGTTCGTACGCCGTCTGCGGCCGCTCGATCGGGTACTTCGAAAGACACAACTGCACGACGGCCTCGAGGTCGGGCGCGACGTGCCGCACGCCGATTTCCGCGAACCGCGGCGGCGTGCGCCGCATGTGGGCGTACAGCGTGTCGATCGACGATTCGAATTCGAATGGCAGCCGGCCGGTCAGCATCTCGAACAGGACAACGCCGAGGCTGTAGATGTCCGAGCGGTGATCCACCTGGTCGCCGCGCAACTGCTCGGGGCAGCAGTACGCCGGCGTGCCGACCGCATGCTCGTCCTTGCTCCCCTGGAGTTTGTCGAGCGGGATGTACGGTTTGGCGGCCAGCCGGGCCAGTCCGAGATCCATGACTTTGACGAACTCATCGGGATGGTCCGCGCGGATGACCATGATGTTCGCCGGCTTGAGATCGCGGTGGATGATGCCGCTCTGGTGCGCCGCGTGCAGCGCCTGACAGATTTGAACGAGCAGATTGCCGACGCGGTCCGGATGAAGAAGCGTGTGCCGGGCCAGGATCGCGGTGAGTTCCACCCCGGGGACGTACTCCATCACGATGCACGGGCCACCGGGATCGTCCAGTGCCGCGTCGATGAACTCCACGGCGTGCGGGTGCCGGAATCGGGCCATGAATTCCATTTCGCGCTGGAACAGGTCGCGGAACTCCGGCTTGTTGGCGACCCGCTCGTGCATGACTTTGACGACGACCTGTCGCGGCTGCCGACGGTCGTTCGCCAGCCAGACCTGACCCATATTGCCGCGGCCGATGGATTGGATGACCTCGTAGCGATTCAGTACGAGCCGGCCCTGCATCGTGAGTCCCAACGACAGGAAAGATCGGATGCTGACACACTAACCGCACTTTTCGGGAAAGGCAACGCGCCCCGACCGATCGGTGGGGAGGTATCGTGGTCGAAGTGATTGACCGCGCCGCCTCAACGGTTTAGGATTTCAGGAGAACGGTCGTCTGAACGCAGAAGGGGTAAAGTCATGGCTGGGCGTGCGGCGTCAATTCGGTGGGTCGGCATGACCGGCCTGGGACTGCTGCTGGCTGCGATTAGCGTGTTGGCTCAGCCGCCCAGCCCGCCGAAGGGCGGCAGCCAGGACCCGAATCGCCCGAAAGTGGCATTCACCAGCGTCGATTTCGTCGATCTCGAAGGGACCTATTACCGCGGGAAATCCCGCGACACGCCCTGCGTCTTGCTGGTGCACAAGTGGAGCAGCGATCGCACTAAGAGCGGCTGGGACGAACTGGCGCGCCTGCTCCAGGCCGAGGGGTTCGCGGTTCTGACTTTTGACCTCCGCGGCCATGGCGGCAGCACCAACGTCTCGCCGAGCTTCTGGACGCTTTCCCCAAACCGGAACGGCATCCTTCGGGCCAACCCGAAGACGCAATCGACGATCGATTACAAAAACTTCAAGCCTAACTATTTCCCATGGGTGGTCAACGATCTGTTGTCCGCGCGGCGATTCCTGGAAACGAAGAACGACGCCGGCGACCTCAACGCCGGCAGCTTGTTTGTCGTCGGCGCGCAAGAAGGCGCGTCGCTGGGGATGGAGTTTGTCGTCAGCGAATGGTATCGGACTTACACGGTCGGGTTCAAAGCGCTGCAATCGAACGGCGTGACGAAGACCGCCGGCGCGGACATTGCCGGGTGCGTCTGGCTCAGCCTGCCGATCAGACCGAGCGTATCGACGGCACTGCCGATGCGAGACTGGATCCGAACGACTGCAGGTGTTCGAGATAACAATCCGATGTGCTTCATCTATGGTGAGAAAGATTCGCGCGCCAAGGCCGACGCCGATGAACTGTATCGAGCGCTGACCGCCGGCCCCACGCCGCGCGATAAGCACAAGCACATGCTTCTGGAGATCAAGGGAACGGATTTGGCGGGCCAGGCGCTGTTAGGCCCGGCAGCCAGCGCGCTCGGCGTCCCGCAGCGGATCGTGGAATACATCAAGAAGGTCATGGCCGAGCGTCGCCAGATCGCCTGGTCTGAAATGGAAGTCAGCAGCAATCCGCTCCAGACGGTCAACGTCCGCGCGCTTGGAGTCAGCGTGCCATAGCGCCGAGCGCCGTCGAGATTTTGCCCGGCCCAGGTTGCCGATCAGACGGCTCGGGCCGGGCGACTTTTTCGCCGGACGAAGGCCAGCCCAGCCGCGGCCAATCCGCCCAGCACAACGCTCGACGGCTCGGGAATCGGCACAAACTCCAGTGCGTCGAGCCCAATGACGGCTGGCCCCAGGTTGGTCACCGCCGCCGTGACCGTGTTAACTGTTGCGAGGTTCGACATCGCAGTTGGCGACGGCGACAGACTGCCGAACAACGTCGAGCCATTGAACGCGAAGGCATTCAGGAAGCTCGTGCCGGCGCCGGTGATCGGACCGATCACGGTGTGTGCACCGGTGGCGGGATTGATCGTTCGCAGCGTGTTGGAATTGAGCGCATCTGGCGCGGCAAACAGCACGCCGTCGGATCGGAATGCCAGCGCGCCGCCGCCTTGCAACCCCGGCACGCTCGCACCGACCTGCGTCGTCGCGCCGGTCGCGATGTTGACTGTGAATAGCGCGCTTTCGACCGGCGACCAGCCGAACAATGTGTTCGTCCCCGGCTGGAAGGTGATATCCGAGAGCGTGCCGCCGCTGGGGATCGTGTACGGTCCCACGACGGTGACGCGGGCGGTCAACGGATCGACGGTGACCAGCGACCGCGGCGCGGTCGGCGAGATCGTCGTCGTCGAACCGTACAGCGTGTTGTTGGCTGGATTCCACGCCAGTCCCGTCAGGCCGTATGCATTTCCAATCGCGTCGACCAACGGACCGACGGTGTTCACAATCGATCCATTGGTCGGGTCGAGGATGTACAGGCTTCCGCCGATACCGCCGGAACCAGTTGCGGCATAGAGAAACGGCTGCGCTGCTGCCCGTTCGCTCGCGCTCAGTGCAAAAGCCAAAGCCAACCACAGCGGCGCACCGCGCCGGATGGACGTCATTCGATTCATGCGCTGCTTGCTCCCGGTTGGACGCCGATCAGCCGCTATCGTTCCTTGAAACTAATGACTTGCACTGCCGGCGTCAAACAAAAAGTCGGTGTCGCATCGGAAATTTCTGATGTATGCGGAAACCGCCTGGCCGCTTCACTGCGCCAAGATCGGTGCGAGCACCTCAAGAAGTTCGATGGCCGGCTGCTCGTCGCAGTGAATGATTCCCAATCGGCCAAAGGTCTCAAATGGCTCCGGCCTCTGAAACCAGCTGCGCAGATATGGTCCCGGCCGCACGCGGAAAAACGCGGTCGGCTCAATTCGACGCAGCACGTCGTGTTCGATCAGGATCCGCCCCAGCGGCGCAGTTTCCGCCAGAATTGCACTGCGCACCGACGGCGAGCAGTGTTGCATGCGAATTCGCACGATGCCGGATTGCACCACCCGACCGTCGGATTGCAGCTTCAGCAGGATCTTTCGAGCATAGACGTCGCCGTCATGGCGTCGATCCAAAACAATGACGTTCACCGGACTTCGGTAAAACGCCTCGACGGTCACCGTCATGTGATGTTCGTGGACGAGAAGCGTCCGATAGGGTTCCGGCACGGCTTCCGGCGGAAGCAGCTCATGCTCGGGAGGCGGAGAATCATTCGCAAAGAGGCGATACAGGTCGGGCAGGTCCGGCCCGTGCGGCGGCGTGCTCATATCGTGATTGTGAAGTCGCAGCCAGCGAAAAGCCAGTGCGTTCCAGCGCATCAGTCGCAAACGCGGGGGGGGGTGCCATGGCGAGGTCGCGGTTCGCAGCGCTGGTGGCGGCGGCCAGGCGCGCCAGCCGGCGAGCGTATTGCCCGTACAGCGGCTTTCGCGTCGGGGCGGCCGTGCTCGGCCGTTCGGGCGCCATTGCCGCAGGCTGCAACGTCGAAAACGCCTCCTACGGCTTGACGATCTGCGCCGAACGGAGCGCGGTCGCGCAACTCGTTGCCAGCCGCGGCGAACGCGACATCCGTGCCGTCGTGATTTACACGCCGACGGCGACGCCGACCGCGCCTTGCGGCGGCTGCCGGCAGGTGCTCAACGAGTTCGGCCCAAATATGCGCGTCGTCTGCGTCTGCGATGGGCCGGAGCGGATCGATTCGTCGCTCAACGCCCTGCTGCCCTCCGCGTTCGGCCCGCGGAATCTGGAGTGACCTCCGCTCATGTCGGCGATTGCAAGCGCTGCCGAAGCTGAGAGCAGCGTTGCAGCGGGTCGTGATTCTCGACGGCCCGGCGCAGACCGCGATGATTGCCGATGATGACGACCAGCCGTTTTCCGCGCGTCACGCCGGTATACAGAAGGTTCCGCTGCAGCATGACAAAGTTCTGCGTGTGAATCGGCAAGATAACGGCCGGGTACTCGCTCCCCTGCGATTTGTGAATCGTGCAGGCATAAGCCAGCGTCAGTTCGTCGAGATCGCCAAAATCATAGGACACGAGTCGGCCATCCATGTCCACGATGACCTCTCGTTCCGTGTCGTCGATCTTGACGATGCGACCGAGATCGCCGTTGAACACCTCGCGCTGGTAATTGTTCCGTGTCTGCAGCACCTTGTCGCCGATTCGGAACGTGGAACCGAACCGTTGCAGTTCCGGTTGGCCGCGCGGCGGGTTCAACGCCCGCTGCAAGACGGTGTTCAGATTGCGCACCCCCAACTCGGATTGGTGCATGGGCGCCAGCACCTGAATGTCGCGCAATGGGTCGAGGCCGAAGCGATCCGGAATCCGCTCGCGAACCATGGAGACGATGCGCTCGACGATCGCCGGAGGATCAGCGACGTCCACGACAAAGAACTCACCGTCGGGCTGCGGTGACGAGGCGGGAACCCGGCCGTGATGGATAGCGTGGGCGGCGCGCACGATGCCGCTTTGCTCCGCCTGCCGAAAGATCTCCGTCAGACGCACGACCGGCGCGGCTCCCGATGCGATCAGATCTGCCAAAACCATTCCCGGACCGACAGACGGCAGTTGATCCACGTCGCCAACGAGCACCAGACAGGTATAAGGCGAAATCGCGCGGACCAACGCGGACATGAGGCTAATGTCCACCATTGAGGTTTCGTCGACGACCACCAGATCGCAGTCGAGCGGATGATCGCGATGACGCAAGAATCCACCGGCTCCGGGGTCGAATTCCAGGAGACGATGGATCGTTTTGGCCTCCCGGCCGGTCGATTCGCTCAGCCGCTTGGCAGCCCGCCCGGTCGGCGCGCACAGGGCGACGCGCATTTTCTTGGCGGCGAAGATCTCGATGATGCCGCGAACGATCGTCGTCTTGCCGACGCCTGGGCCGCCAGTGATGACCAGCAATTTGTCGATCGTCGCTCGTCGAATCGCCTCGCGCTGCGCCGGCGCCAGTGAGAGGCCCATTTTCTGCTCGACCCAATCCAGGGCCGCTTCGGTCTTGATGGGCGGCAGCGGATGCGGCCCCTGGCCCATCTGCCGCAGCGCCCGCGCCACGCCCGTCTCGGCCAGGTACAGCGACTTGGCGTACAGCCACGGCTCGGCCAGCGCCGTCTCGCGGACCACGTCGCCGGCATCGATCTCCGCGCGGATGGCGGTTTCAATGATCGAGCGATCCACGGACAGCAGGTCGGCCATCCGTTCGATCACACCGGGTTCCGGGAAACCGACGTGGCCTTCGCCGCTGAGTTCCTGGAGGACGAAATGCAGGGCGGCGCGAGCGCGCAGAGGCGACGTGCGTTCGACGCCGAGCCTCTCGGCCAACTGGTCGGCCATCTTGAACCCGATGCCCCAGACGTCCGTTGCCAGCCGGTATGGATTGTCGCGGACCATTTCGATCGCGCGATCGCCGTAGGTCTTGTAGATGCGCAAGGCCCGACCCGTGCCGACGCCGTGGGAATGCAAGAACACGATGATGTCGTGGACCGCTCGCTGCGTATGCCAACTGGCGCGAATTTCGGCCAGGCGCTTCGGCCCGATGCCCTTCACCTCGCTCAAAAACGCCGGGCTTTCGTCGATGACTTGCAGCGTCCGTTCGCCAAACGTGTCCACGATCTTCCTGGCGAAGTGAGGGCCGATGCCTTTGACCAGCCCGGACGACAAGAATTTGATCAAGCCCTCTTTGGTGTGCGGCGGCGTGACGCGCAGCGTGGCCGCTCGAAATTGCAACCCGTGATCGCGATCCTGAACCCATTCGCCCTCGGCTTCGATGAACTCGCCGGCAAAGACCGCCGGCAGATTGCCCACGACGGTCTCGGTTCCGCTTCGTTTGCCGGTGTCGACGCGCACGACGGCGTAGCCCGTTTCCGGGTTATGGAACACGACGCGCTCGATGATGCCGGCGATCGTGGCGGCCATGGTCACTCGTCCACGCCCCAGGCGGCTTGCCGCCGAATGACGGCCGCGAGATCGGAATCAACGGCGAGCGACAGGCCGCCCAGCACCGCAGGATCGGTGAACACGACGCCGCTGTCCGGCGCCGGCCGCACCATCCAGCGATCGCGCCCGGTGCGCGACACGTCTGCCAGGCGCACGCCGAGAAACACCCTTTGCGGCTGCTGCAAGGGTAGACGCTGCAACACGGCCAGATTCTGCACGTCCCATTCCCCGGTCAGCCCGGCGGTTTCCAATTGGTAGTCGACGTGATAGCGGCCGGTCGAATCGCGAAACAGCCGGGCGTCGATGATCACGCCGCGGTTTCGATACCGATCGGCGAACACGGTTTGCCACTCCGCGTCGGATTGGCCGATCGAATGCCGCATGATCTCTTCGACGGATTCCGGTGACAGATCGGCCAGCAGTTCAATCTGGCGGCGGAGGCAGCGCAGCTCGGATTCACCGACCGGCAGGCTCCGCCGCTGCGCGCGCGAGCAGCGATCAAGTTCGCCGAGGTGACGAGCCGCGAGCCGGTAAGCGCCCTCGCCGATGGCGGCATGGGCGGCCTCCCAAATCTGAGGTGGAGTTCGCGAAAGGGCGCGCGGCTGGTGGTCGCCGCCCCGGCCGCCGACCAGCGCACCCACAATCACGCCGACAACTCCCAGTGCGGCGAGAGCGGCCGCCGCTGGCGCAAGCCAGAACTGTAACGTAGCGAAGGCTGCGGCGGCGCGCGGCGCCGGCTCGGGCGTTCCCAGCCACGTCGGCGGCAGGGCAGATCGAGCCAGTACGAAGAGCGGCCGCTGACATGCCGGGCACCGGACCGTCCGATTTCGCGTCGCGCGCTCGCCGGTCAGCCGCTTCCCGCACTTGCATGCAATGTCATATTCCGTCGGGCTTTGGGGCATCGCGGTCATTATGCCGAAACGATGACGCGGAGCCAAAGGGTTTCACCGCGGAGGCACGAGAACAGAAACGCTGGCCGGTCGCTCATTGCTTTGTGTGGATTCTGCCGCTCCGCCGCGGCCCTGAAGCTCACGCTTTTCGTGACAAATCATCCACGAGTTTGTGGTAGCTCGTAATGAAATGAGCCTGGAGCCGATTGCGAATTTCGGCCCAGACTTCATCGATGAGGGATCCGCGAATCAATCCATCGACGGCTCGCGACGCCAGTGATCCCATCAGCGACCCGAGCGTGCCCAGCGCCGGTGCGTTGCTCATCAGCCGATCGCAATGGCTGTACTCGTTGGCCAACATGCTCAGCGACGGCAACATCGGAACCGGATCGTTTTCGTTGCAATAGCGGAAGATGCGTCCGGAGAGTTCTCGATCGAAAGCGGCCGTCGCAGCGGGATTGCCGACCATCGGCGCTCCAAAAGTGACAACCTGGTGCACTTCGATCATCTTGCGCATGAACAGCCAGGACGAGAGCAAGGCGAGCGCTCCTCCGAGGCTGTGCCCCGTGATCCACAGCAGTCGCCGGCCCGACTCCCACCGGCTTTCGACTTCCGGGAGCAGCGCGTCCCAGACGTTGGCGAGCGCGTGAATAAACCCCTGATGAAATCGCGCGCCGACGCCGGCCGCCGCGAAGTCGGTTCCCAGTCGGCCTTCCGGCACCATCAGCAGGTTGAGCGCATCGGTGAGCAAACAGTCCTTCAGACCATCGATCGACGTCGGATCCTCCGTGCCGCGAAAGGCGACGACGAGATTGGCGTCGTCGGTCCCGACGTAAACTTGCGTGTTGTCGCCGGTGAGCAATCGGGCGTCCAACCCCAGCTGCTCACGGAACTTGGTCACAGCCTCGGCTTCCGGCAGATAGGCCAGGTCTGAAGCCACGGCGAGATACTTGGCGTTTCGAGCGTCGCCGTAGGCGTCGGGTACAAGTTGCAGCGTCATGGCGTCGCTCCCGAATCGGTCGGCGGCCCGGGTCCGAAACCGCGCCGCCCGGGTTTCGCCGACCGCCACTCCCGGAATGTGCTCGGTTCCACGGCCGTTCCGCGCACGTCGAGTTCATTCAACAATTCGTGTTTCGACAGGTGCTCACGAAATCCGGCGTCGGTGATGCCGGTGTTTCGCAAGCGCAACACAACCAGCGGCTTTTCGGCCAGCTTGGCCAGGCCGGCGTCGGTGATCTTCGTGTCGTTCAGATCGAGTTCCCGTAATCGGGTCATGGGCTGCAGGAAATCAAGAGTTGCATCGGTCACGTCCGGGTTGGCCATTTGCAGCACGGCGGTATCGGGCCGCTGCGTCAGCACGCTGTAATCAGTCTTGTTCCAGCCGGTGAGCGTCAGGTGGCGCTCGCCGTCAACGATCTTGTCGCGCTCGCCGAGATCGAGGAAGCGCTGATGGACGAAGTTGACCGCATAGGGCGACAGAATGACGATGCCGCCGATGAGCATGATGGCGACGGGCCGCCGCGCGCGGCTCCAGCGGAGGATGACAAAAAACGGTGCGCCAAGTAGGAACAGCGTGCCGAAGCCCCACATGGGGTGGGTGCGGAAGGCGGCGACGATTAGCGCCACGATGCCGGCGAAGAGAATGACGGCGCCCGCCGCAAGCACGGCGACGAGATACTGCTCCATACTTCATGGCATAGCGGGCGATGCGTCGGAGGGCGAGTGATTAGCGCGAGGGCAGTGTTCACGGATCTGGTTGAGTAATGATGCGCACGCCAAATCGATAGCTCTGGATTCGGCCAAGTCATGAGAGCCAACGGCTCGGCGAGTACCAATGCGCGCTGTGAAACATTTCTCGATTTATGTCCCCTCCACCGCACACAATTCGCCGTCCGGGCCGCAGGTGCGCCCGCTGTCTTCCAGCAGCCGCACCACCAGCGAAGTCCAGCCGGTCTGATGGCTGGCCCCGAGTCCTCGGCCGTCGTCGCCGTGAAAGTATTCGTGGAAGAGGACGTGTTCGCGCCAGAGGGGATCGCTCGCCCAGCGCCGGTCGCCGCCGTGACAGGGGCGGACCCCAGCGCCATCCGGCAGGAACAGGTTTGTCAGCCGCCGCGACAACTCCTGAGCCACAGCGTCGAGTGTCAGCCGGCGACCCGAACCCACGGGGAACTCGACCTGAAATGCGTCGCCGTAGAAATGGTGGTAGCGCTGGAGCGCTTCGACCAACAGATAGTTGATCGGAAACCAGACCGGCCCGCGCCAATTCGAATTACCTCCGAACATGCCGGAGTCGGACTCGCCGGGCACGTAAGCGACCCGAAATTCCCGCCCGGCGAGCTTCACGACATACGGCTCATCGCGGTAGCGCTTCGAGAGCGAACGAATGCCATACGGCGACAAGAGTTCGTTTTCATCGAGCATGTACCGCAGCACGCGCTCGAGCCGCGGCCGCGACGGAATTGCCAGCAGCCGCAGCCCGGCGCCCTGCGCTCGATCACAATAGGCGACGTGCCTCGCCAGGTCCTGACGGTGAGCGAGAAACCAGTCGAGCCGATTACGAAAACCGGGCAGCCGATCGATGACGTCGTCCCGCAGCACCTCGACCGCCACCAGGGGAATCAGGCCGACGACCGACCGCAATCGGGCCGGAGCCGAACCGCCGTGCGGGGCGTGCAAGCGATCGTAGTAGAATCCATCCTGTTCATCCCACAGCCCATCGCCGCCGAGATGGTTCATGGCGTCGGCGATGGCCACGAAGTGCTCGAAGAACTTACTGGCGACGTCTTCGTACTCCGGCTGATAACTGGCCAATTCCAGAGCAATCGCCAGCATCGTGAGACAGAAGAACGCCATCCAGGCCGTGCCGTCGGCCTGCTCGATCTGCGCTCCGCCCGGCAGCGGCTGCGACCGATCAAAGATGCTCACGTTGTCCAGCCCGAGAAACCCGCCCGCGAACAGGTGCTTGCCCTCGATGTCCTTCCGATTGACCCACCAGGTGAAGTTGAGGAGCAGCTTGTGAAAACAGCGGGCAAGGAAGACGCGATCCCGCTGCCCGCGCGGAGCGCTGATTTTGTAGATGCGCCAGCAGGCCCAGGCATGAACGGGCGGATTCACGTCCGAGAAGTTCCACTCGTACGCGGGCATCTGCCCGTTGGGATGCATGTACCATTCGCGCAGCAACAAGATCGCCTGCTGCTTGGCGTACTCCGGGTCGATCCGAGCTAACGGCAAGAGATGAAACGCCAGGTCCCAGGCGGCGAACCAGGGATACTCCCAGGCGTCGGGCATGGAGATGACGTCGCGGCTGAACACGTGCGGCCAATCGCCGTTGCGGATCGCGCCACGGTTGGGAGGCGGCGGCGGCTGAAGTGGATCGCCCGCTTCCCAACGTTCGACGATGTACATGTAGAATTGTTTGCTCCACAGCAGCCCGGCGTAAGCCTGCCGCGCGATCGCCCGCTCCGGCCTCGACAGCCGGGGAGAAATCGTGGCTGCGTAGAACGCATCCGCCTCGGCGATTCGTTGCGCGAAGATGGAATCGAACTCCGGCCCAAATGGCGCGGCGCCGATCTCGTTCTCCACCGTCAGTCGCAAGCGCAGCACAACCTGGCCGCCGCCGGGAACACGGAGCCGGTGAACAATCGCCGCCTTGGTTGCCGGCCCATCGCGCTTCACCGCATCGGATTGCCTCGCCACGATGTAGCGGTGAAATGCATCCTTGACATACGGCTGCGAATTCGCCAAGCCGAAGACTGTCTTCAAATCGGTCTCATTCTCGGTGAAGATCCGCTCGGGCGTTTCGCCCGGCGCGGGATCGACGGACAATTGGAATCGGCCGAGGGTCGGATGCTCCGCGATGACGCCGCTGCCCGCGCGCCGGAGCGACGGCCGGGGCCAGGTTCCCTCGTCGGTCGCTCCGCCCCAGGACCAGGTGTTGCGAAACCACAGCGTCGGCAGCACCGCAATCTCGGCCGGGTCGGAGTGGCGATTGTGAATCGTCAGACGGATCAGAATGTCGTCCGTCGACGCCTTGGCGTATTCGGCCACTATGTCGAAGAATCGATTGTCGTCGAAAATGCCGGTATCGATCAGTTCATACTCCGGCTCGAGGCGCGTGCGGCGGGCATTCTCGGCAATCAACTGCTCGTACGGAAACGCCGTCTGCGGATAGCGATACTGTGCCTTCAGATACGATGACGTCGGGGTCGCATCGAGATAGAAGTAGACTTCCTTGACGTCCTCGCCGTGGTTGCCTTGTCGGTTGGTCAGCCCGAAGAGACGCTCCTTCAGGATGTCGTCGCGGCCGTTCCAGAGCGCCAGTGCGAAGCAGAGCCGGCACTCCCGATCGGTGATGCCGAGCAAGCCGTCCTCGCCCCAGCGATAGGCCCGGCTCCGGGCGTGAGCGTGCGGGAAGTAATCCCAGGAATTGCCGTCGGCCGAGTAATCTTCTCGCACCGTCGCCCATTGCCGTTCGCTCAGGTACGGCCCCCAGCGTTTCCAGTTCTTGAGGCGGCGAGCGTCTTCTGCCAGGCGGAGTTGTTCGGCGTCGGGCGTCACGGTGGACTCGGATTTCGGCCAATCGATTCCAGTTCGGGCGCGATGCGGCGATCAAACTCCGCCGGCGATCGGAGCCGCGGCCAGGCCTTGCGGAGCCGCGCGCGATCGCTATCGGAGCCGAGGGCCGCCAGTGCCAGATACAGTTGGGCCGCGCCATCCCAATCGGAGCGAGCGGCGTCCTTCAAAGTCTCGATCACCGTGAACCGATCGGGCGGCGTCCCGGGCTTCAGAAGGTCCACCAAGTCGGAGCGAAGTTGCCCGGCCGCGGCACGGACCGGCTCGCCCGGCGCCCGTTTCTGAACTCGCGTTCGCAATTCATCGATCGTTCGGCGCACGTCGGCATCCGAGGTCAGCGCGGGGATGGCGGCGAAATGCCATGTCCCCCACGTCGGGACGCCCGGCGACGCATCGCGCTCGGCCCGCCAGCCGCTCGATCCACGCAGGTTATGATGGCAACTGTAGCACGCAAACTCGGCCAGCTCGGGCCAGGTCGGCTGTTGTGTCCGGTGCGTCAGGAGATCGAGCGCGGCCACGGCCGAAGCCGCCTGACCGATCGCCCAGGCCCGGCCAAAGAACCGCGGATCTCCGGCATGCTTCGAGGAGTTCCAGTGCGGCGGCAACTGGGCGAGATATCCCGCGAAGTCAAATGTGAGCCGCGGATGCCCGGCGGCGATCATGTCGTGGTTCATATCGCGCGGGACGCCGAACAGGCTGGCCGGCGATCCGACGTGGCATCCGGCACACGTCAGTGCCGTTGCCGCGAGATCATTGACGTCGATAAACGTCGCGGCCGCTTGCGGGTGCTTGGCTCGCCAATCGCCGCCCAGCGTGTGCGGATCAATCCACAGCGACGCCGAACCGTGGCACGATTCGCAGCCGATGGCGTGCGGCACGATGCGCCCGTGGTCCCGCACCGGTTCGGCATGACAGGCGAGACAGCGCGGCTCCTCGCTGGCCGGCTTGTCGCTGCCGATCAGCCGCGCGATTCGGTTCGATTCATCCGTGAACAGCACCGCGAGAGATCGAGTATGCGGATCGAGTTCGCTCCAGATGGTAAACTCGCTGCGGGTGACGCGCTCGGGCCGCGGCTCGTCGCCGCCGTGACAGGATCGAGCGGAACACGATGACGTGCCGACCACGGCGACGGGCGCGCCGGCCGGCGCCGCCCGGGATTCCGCTGGCGGCGAGCGATCGGCCGCCAGCGCCGCCAGTCCGAGCACACCGACCGACACGACGACCCCACGTTTCATAGCATCATCCTAGGGCGAATTCGGCTTTGGTTACAGGCGACTGCTGCCCATGAAGCCGCACTCAGCGATCCTGGCCGACGCGGAAGTGAGCCGCCGGCCGAGCGTCCAACTCGATTGCACGCGCTTTCGCCGCACCGACCCGCTGACGAAATGGAAGAATCGGCTCATCGTCGGCTGCGGCCTGGCGACGATCCTGCTTGGATTGTGGTGGTGGTTCAGCGGCTGGTGGCGCGGCGGCACGTCGCCAGTCTTCGCGCCCGGACCCGTCGCATTCGTCCATGCGCCGTGGGAATCGCAGTGCTCGGTCTGCCACGCGCCGGAATCCTGGGATCGCAGCCGCTGGGGCGCTCAGGTCTTCGGATTCAATCACACGCCCGATTCGCGATGCAACGCCTGCCATTCGCGGGAGAATCCGCCCGGCAGCGGCCAATTTGAGCCGTATGCGCCGCACCACGCCGCGGCCAGCGCCGCCGACACGCCGTCCTGCGCCGCCTGCCATCTCGAGCATCAGGGCCGGGACGCCGATCTCAACCGCGTCGCCGATCGGTATTGCACGGACTGCCACTCGCGGCTGACCGGGCGCGCCCAGGTCGCCGATTGGGCCACGCACCCGCCGTCGCAATCGCTGGCCGAGGATCAAGGCCGGCTGCGATTCAACCATGAACAACACCTGCGGGCGGGTCTCGGCCGAATCGACGGCTCGACGCTGAAACGCTGGGGCGACATCCAGGATCCCGCCGAGCGCGAGCGGCTCGGAGGCAAAGCGGAGGCCGATCGCGCCCCGGTCCAGCTGGCCTGCGCCGCATGTCACGAAACGGAAGCCGACCGAGCGGTCGGGGGAGTTCCACCCGGTCGCGGCTCCGGCTCGCTGATGCTGCCGATCTCATACGATCGCCATTGCAAAGTCTGTCATCCCATCGCCGTCAGCCAGCCGGGCGACGGTCGCGGGCCGATCGACATTCCCCACGGCCTCGAGCCCGGCCGATTGCAGCCGTTGCTCGAAGGGATCATCGTCAGCCGCAGGCTCGACGACATGAAGCGCGCCGGCGCCTTCGAGCCGCCCTGGTTGCTGCCCGGGCCGCGAAAGGAGCAGTTCAAGAAATCCGTCGCCGACGAAGTCGCCGCGGTGGAGCGAAACCTGTTGACCGATCGATATTGCGGCTTGTGCCACCAGTTCTCTGATTCGGCAGGCACATTGGAGTTTCGCAAGCAGAAGGTCCTGCCAACGCAGGTGCCGGACCTCTGGTTTCCGCACGCGCGGTTCAGTCACGCGGCCCATCGCATGGTGGATTGCTTGAGTTGCCACGCCGAGATGAGCCGTTCGAAATCCAGCGCGACCATCGGCGTGCCGAACATCGACAACTGCAAGCAATGCCACGGTACGGCCGCGAGCGGCGGCGCCAATGTGCGCGCGACCTGCGTGACGTGCCATTCCTATCACAATGGCGACCGGCCGAGAGAGGGCTTCGGCGCTCGCGCTCGAACGCCGCACCCAGCCAAACCGGATGTCGGGACGTTTCTCAGGCCTGGCTCGTAGTTGCCGCAGTCAATAACGGCGGAAGATCGCGTTCAATTCGCGCCGGTTTCGTGCCCGGGCCGTATCGCCGCAGGACGGCGCCGTCGCGCCCGACGAGAAACTTCGTGAAGTTCCACTTGATCGCTTCGGTGCCGAAGATTCCCGGCCGTTGGGACTTCAAGAATTGATACAGAGGGTGCGCGTGCGGGCCGTTGACTTCGATCTTGGCGAACAGCGGAAAGCTGACGCCGTAGTTGGTCGTGCAGAACTGTTGGATCGTTGGCTCGTCGCCCGGCTCCTGATGCGCGAACTGATTGCACGGAAAACCGAGCACCGTGAATCCAGCGTCCCGGTGCTTGCGGTAGAGTTCTTCCAGCCCGGCGTACTGCGGGGTCAGCCCGCACTGACTCGCCACGTTGACAATCAGCAATACCCGGCCCTGAAATTCCGCCAGCGTGGTGATTCGGCCGTCGATTGTCTTGACCGGTATGTCGTATATGCCGCTCATCGCCTCAATGAACCGTCGGTGATCAGAATCATTCCCCTCTCATGATCCATAGTTCCTTCTCACAGCCCGCCGTACCAGATGCTCGTGCCGACGTGGATAGCGATCAGGACGAAGAGCGCCGCGGCGGCCGGGCCGTGCACCAGCAGCCAAAGTCGGGCCGCCCGATGATACCAGAATTCGACGTTCATCTGCCGGCGCGTGTCCATCATACTCCAGAGTTCATCGACAATGGCTCGTTGCCGACCGGAAGCGACCTCACGGGCGCGCTGGTAGTATCCGCCGGCGGCCCGATCGAGAGCGGCGCGGCTGAACATCCAGCGCCAACCTGCCGGCCGGCCCGCGCCCCCGGCCCGGACCGGGGCCAGCTTCCCCACCATGGCCCGCAGCCAATCGAGCGCCGAAGCCGAGGCGAATGGCGGCTGCAAGTAGCTGGCGCCGGCCACGGCGAAGAAACGCTCGACCGCTTGCTCCAGCCGCGGACTCGGCTCGAACAGGCCCGGCGCCAGCGCCTCGATAAACAACCGATGCAACCGCTGCTGTTCGGCCGGCGCTCGAGCGCGATCGAAATCCTTCAACTGATTCTCGAGTTCGGAACTGATGACAATATCGGCTGGCAGGCATTCGCGCGTGAACTTCACCTGCCGGCCTTTGGCCCCGGTGATGATGCCGTTGAGAATGGCGACCACGTCCGCCTGGGCAACCTCATCGTCGGGATCCTTGCGCAGCGCGTCGAACGACTTCTTGTCGGCGCCGGTGATGGTGGGCGCCGCGACGGCGCCGAGCGGCGACTTGGCATCCGAGAGGGCGGCCACCAGACCCGGCCAGTCGCGCACGTCCGACGGCAGCACGGTTCCGTCCGAGAGTCTGGTCGGCGCGGCGGCGAACTGCGAATAATCGTCGATCAGCCGGGCAGCGCGAATGGCCAGTCGCTCGCGCTCCGCGTCCAACCGTTCCAGGCCGAGCTCGTTTTTCACCGACAGCGTCATGAGGCGGTACAGCACCTTGAGACCGAAGTAACCAAGGACGCCCGACAGCATCACAAGCCACAGCAGCACGACGATGGCGATTGTCAGCGCATCATTCGCCCGGCCGCGGCTGTGGACGAGCGTCAGGGCAAACGCCAGGTACGCGGCCCCGGCGTGCCATTGCAGCCACGTGCTCATGTGGCCCCAATAGCGGTAGCGGAAGAATCGCCGCAAGATATGGATGTAGGGCACGAGCATGGCCAGCGTCGCCAGGTAGCCGGCGACGCGCGTGAACCGCCGGTAGCCTGGGGCTTCCGGCGCGGGCAGCCAGGCGTGAAGCAGCCAGACGACGCAGATCGCCGCAAAGACAGCGGCCCAGCGCGGAGACAGAAAATCCAGTTGGAGCCGTCGCATCATGTCCTTCAAGGAGCCGCTTGAGCCGCGGCCGCGTCGAGCGCATCGAACAATTGCTGCGGCGGCATCCGGTGCGCCGCGTCGTACGGGCAGCCGACCACGCACGGCGGATCGCGCTTGTCCGTCAGGCACAAATCACACTTGGTCGCCACGGTGATTTCCTGCCAAAGCCCCGGCTTCTCGTTTTTCGCCGTGTCGTGGGGACCGGCGGGCGGGTACATGTCGATCACGTCGAACGGGCATTCCGGCACGCACGATTTGCAATCGATACAGCGATCGCGCAGGATCTGCACGGCGCCGGTTTCGAGAAACGTAATCGCGCCAACGGGGCAGGCCTCCAGGCACGGCGAATCGATACAGTGGACGCAGGCCGCCGCCACTTCAAATTTGCCGAATCGCAGTTTCGGATTCGCGCGATGGAACCGCGGCCGGTTGTCGTGCGCCTCGGCACAGCTGCGCACGCACTGGTCGCAGCGCGTGCAGCGATCCATGTCGATCACCAGCAGGTTCGTGGCGACGAGCAATTTCGAGCGCACGTCCGGCGATGGATCGTCCGCCGGGATCAAGGAGCCGACGCGGATTTCCAGGGTCCGCCGCCGGGCGCGATTGCGCTCGCGGTCCAGCCGCTGCGCGATGGATGGGTAAACCTCCATCATCCGCAGGACCACGTCTCGATCCAGCTTGAGCAGGTTGAGCTTGGTGTGGGCCTCCACCGTCGCGGAGCGCTTCGCGCCCTCTTCGATGCACGCTTCGCCGAAATAACCGCCCTTGTCGAGATGATTCAGGATCGTCTGCCCGCCGGGGAAGCGTTTCACGATCCGCGCCGAGCCGCTGAGGATGAGGTACATCGCGTCGGCCGGGTCGCCTTCCACATAGACCGGCTGGTGTTTTTCCACGCGGACGAGTTGCAGCGGCCGGCCCGCGGCGTCCTGCTTCATGAATCGCGCCAATTCGCGAAACGCCTCCGGCGTGCGGGGAAACGGTCGCGTTTCCTCGTCCATCACCGGCATCGACGCCAGATTCATCGCGCCTTGAAATGCGATCTCGAACAGGATGCGATTCAGCCGCCGTTTCTGCGCCCGCGTCCGGCGTTCCGTCGGAATTTCGAGGATCTGATTCACGACGTCGCCGACGGAATCCCGCGGCCAAGCGGCCGGATCGTACATCTCACGCTCCAGGAGCGCGTCCAGCGCGCGGATGATCGTCAGCCGATTGGAAAACCACCGGGGAATACGATCGGGATCGAAGGCCAAATGCATGCCGGGCGCGGGCTTGATATCCTCCGGAGGAATGGCGTCGATAGTGCGGCACATTTCGTCGCCGAGCAGTTCGCGAATGCGTCGGATCGCCGGCGACATCCCGCCGGGCGTCTTGCCCTGCAAGAGCGCCAGTTGCCGCGGCCAGCGCTGCTCCGGCACGTCCTCAAGGTACAGCGCCTCGCGAAACAGTCGGCTCTCCGCCAGCAAATCCGGCAGCGTCTGTTCGATGAACTCGTCGAGCTTCTTGGCATAGAAGTCCGGCGCCGCGGCGATGATGTCCATGAGCGCCTTGCGCTTCACGAGGAGCATTTCGCACGGTTCGTCGGCCGTATTCGCGGCGATGAGCGACACCGTGCGCTTCTGATTCCAGACCGCGCCGGTCACGCCGATGAATCGATCGACCACGGGGAGCAACTGCCCGTCGGGACCCTTGGCGGCGCGGCGGCCGAGCAGCACCCCGGTCTCGCGCTGGCGCGCCGCCCAGGGTTCGGAAATCGCCTTGTCGCCGCTCCATGGCTTGAACCATCGGCGGAGCAGTCGCACCGCGGCGGCGGACAGGCGCTCTTTGACGCCCGGCCCGGCCGGCGCCCCCGCCTCGCCCTCCGCCCCCGCCGGCTTCTTCTTTTCCGCCGGCGACGCCAGCGACGCACGCTCCAAGAGCGGAATCAGCGATTGCGTCACCCAGCGGTGGATGCGTCCCGGCCGCTGCCAGCAATCGACCGTCGGCAGCGCAATGGCCTGCTGCTCTTCGCCGGGATCGTACACCTCGATCTCGCCGGCCAGGTGAATGCCCGCGAAGTCGCTGAACGCGCCCTTGGCCAGGATGACCTCGCCCGGGGCGTAGCGGATCAGGAAGAAGTTGTTGAATTTCTGGTGCAGGGTCTTCAGACCCATGTAGGTCTTGACCATTTTGGGATTGGCCTTGGGATTCGGATCGCCGAGAATCGGCGTCAGAATCTCCGTGACCGTCTCCCAGGCGAGCGGCGTGATGTTCTCCAACGGCGCGGCCCCCGGAGCGTTGGAACCATCGACTGGCAATGATGAAGTATGAAGGACGCGGGGCGAAGCAAACCCAATCGCCCGCCGGAGTTTGATTGGTCCGGGTCCGGCTTGACGTCCGGCGGCCGCAGTTCCCGTCGCACACGAAACCACAGCTGGAAAACACGGATGCACGCGTGTCCGGGCCGATCCGCGTGCATCCGATTGGATTGGATTTTCGTTGCGGAACCGCTTACGCGCTCTTCGTCGATCGAGGGTGATTTGTCCACGTGTGACATGACGCTCAACATCGCGCACAGAACGGACCGACCTAGCAAACTAAATTTCTGACGGAATTCGGTCGAAGCACTTGACCCATGGCTCCGCACTCGGTAAACTTCAATCCGCCATTCCGCCATTCC
>JRYK01001955.1_pt1 | contig 48288 bp, 26 predicted proteins | sample 235381 | NCBI WGS metagenome assembly JRYK01 (sample SAMN03074220, study PRJNA261476) | activated sludge metagenome | biome: Wastewater Treatment Plant; feature: Wastewater; material: Activated sludge; isolation source: activated biomass of a wastewaster treatment plant treating hydrocarbon... ... | reverse complement strand
TCGCCTCCCGATGACCTCGGTCACCGGGACGCACCTAGATTGTGATTTCTATCACAATCTACCAGCTTCACTGGTCGGTGCTCATGTCGCAAAGCATCTCGTATGCTTTGCTCCTTGTTCAAGTTGAAACTCAATATCGAATTACCTAAATCAAAACACTACTTCAGTTTCGCTTCAAACGGAAACTTGAGGTTACTGTAACTGCTCAATATGGCTTTTACAGATCCAACCACCAAGGGCGACTCAATCAAAACCGGAATACAGTTTTGGTCATCCCCTAGATAGAAAGTCAACTTGGCATCTTTATCAAAGACATGACCTTCAATCACATCCGCTTGAGCAGACACCGCTTTAAAAGTTCCTGCATCCTTTATTTTTAATGCACGGTGCTGGTCGTTTCTCCGAATCCCCAGCTCATAAATCTCATCATCCAGTAATAAATGAAATGAGGTATGGTATCGCTTTTCCACCAGGTTCAATTTTTGATTGCGGAGATAATACATACAACTTACCATGTCGTAATAATGGCGATCCAGCGGAATTTCTTTCTTTTTAAGTTCTACCATATTTTTCCCGGTATAGCTGTATGCTTTCCGTTGAGCATAATCGAATACAATTTTTTCATATCGCCGATAGCTACCTTGTTGTATATCTCGAATGTATAATTTTGGCAATCCGGTTTCTTTATCAATGTAGGAATGGTATTTGTCCCTTACTTTGTAAAACCATTCATACGAAGGATAGGTATTTCCTGTGACTTCGATGTGAAAAGCATCCTCTTCGTCCTTGATTTCAAATGCTACTTCACCTGCAGGCAGCCAAACAAAATTCCAGTTGTAATAAACTTTGTAGACCAGCTTCTCCCCACCTGCGAAAACAGTTTCACGGGTTTCAGCATGGGTCTCTGCGTTTCCCCACAAAAATGCAATAATCAGAAAAATGCTCATACGGGATCTGTCTTTTCCTGTTTTAACAAAAAGTACCAACCCATAATTGCTGGTACACCTTGATTTAACAAAAATATAAACAGCGCAACTCCAATGGCATCTATAGCTGCTATACCAAATGCCGGAAAAATCATACCAGCAACAGCACTGCGGGTCAAAGCACTCCAAGCTCCAGGCAATGGTACCAGGCTCAGCATTCCAAAATATAAAACACTGGATAGCAAGGCGTCTATTGCATTCAACCCACTGACTTGCGACATACACAAGCTAAACTGAACGACATAACAGCAGTAGCGGATTCCACTCCAAAATATGATCCAGGACAGCCATTTTAAGTTGATTTCAGACCGCCACTGGTCAATAACTTCAACTATGGCATTTGGTAAGATATGCCAGCTAAATCGGCTTCTAGACGTTAAAAACAAGGTTCCGACAAACATTACCAACATACAGCCAAGAGAACCTAAAAATTTTCCGTTCAAAGCAAACCCACCCAATAATCTACCCAGCAGAAAAAGGGCAGTTAATCCACCAGCCAGATTTAAACCTGTTTGAAAAAAACCTCCGACCAATAATACCTTGGTTTGATTAGACCAATGTTCTTTTTCAGCAGGTAAGATTCTACCGGTCCATGTGCCCAGGATCCCGGGCAGAATCCATTGCATAGCATACCCACTGCAAACAAGTTTCAAAGCTTCTAGGACCATTTTTCCTTTAATCACATTTGGTGTCAATTTGAATGATTCAAAAGCCACATTCAGGACCATCAACACGAACAGTAATACCATGATCCAACCTTCACAACAACGCATGTGAGGAGTCGCCTTTAAAACCACCTCTTCCATCTGCCGGTACTGACTAAACATGATCAATACCGCCAACAAAGCTGTTATGGCCAAAATCTTCTGTTTATACAGAACCATGACTTTCACCCCCTGGAAATCCTGAATTGATTTATCAAACCACTTTCCCGGATTCATCATATGACCTTAGCTTTGTGCAAATGAAAACAATTCCAAATAAAGGCCCAACCCGAATTCTGGGGGTTGACCCGGGAACCAATATCCTTGGATTTGGCATCATTGAACTGCGTAACCAGGAAGCTCATCTGATTGATTTGAATGTATTGCATTTAAAGTCAATAACCTCCCAACAGGATAAACTTAAAGAGATATTTCTAAGCATCCAAGAACTGATTGAAAAATACCAGCCTTTTGCAATGTCCATCGAAGCACCCTTCTTTGGAAAAAATGCACAAAGCATGCACAAGTTGGGTAGGGCGCAAGGAGTTGCAATAGCTGCAGCCATGGTAATGGGCTTGGAAATTCACGAGTTTTCTCCTAAAACCATTAAGAAATCCGTGACAGGGAATGGAAACGCTAGCAAGGAACAAGTCGCTGGAATGCTGGCCTCCCTTTTGAACATTACCATCCAAACCGATTATTTTGATGCAACCGATGCGCTAGCAGCAGCATTGTGCCTGGCTTTTCAGGTTTCAAAAGGAAAAAAAGAAAAATCCAGCGGAAATACAGGGTGGAAAAAGTTTATTCAGCAACACCCGGAACGGCTTATTTAAGCTGTTGAAACGCAGCAGCGATTTCTGAAGCCAGGGATTCAAATTCGTCCTTACTGAATAAACAACGCGGATTGCTGAAATTCAATTCGTGAATATGGTTTAATGGAACCAAATGGATATGCGCATGTGGAACTTCCAAACCGATAACACTCATACCGACTTTGACACAAGGTACAATCTCCCGAATCGCAATCGCCATGCGCTTCGAAAAACACATCATCTCGGCTAACAATTCGTCCGGAACATCAAAAATATAATCAATCTCTTGCTTTGGAATGACTAATGCATGACCTTTTACTAATGGTTGAATGTCCAGAAACGAAAAACAATGTTCGTTTTCTCCTAACTTATAACAAGGTATTTCGCCGTTTATGATTCGGGTAAATAAGCTGGACATCAGGCAGTAATTTCAAGAATTTCCAATACCATTTCACCTGCCGGGGTGCTCACGTTAGCCTTGTCTCCAACTTTTTTTCCCAGCAGTCCCTGGCCTATAGGAGATGTCACTGAGATTTTCCCGGTCTTGATATCCGCCTCCGCTTCCGATACAATTTTGAACGTCATCTCCTTATTCGTTTTATGATTTTTAATACGAACGTTCGTTAGCATTACCACTGAAGAAGTATCTATGTCATCCTTGTCAATGATCCGCACATTCAGTAGTTTCTTCTCCAGCTCATTAATTTTCATTTCGAGCATTCCCTGGGCATCCTTTGCTGCATGATATTCAGCATTCTCCGAGAGATCTCCTTTTTCGCGAGCCTCCGCAATTGCCCGCGCAGCTTCCTGACGTCCTGTACTTTTTAAATGATCCAGCTCGTGTTTTAATTTGTCATAGCCTTCCTGAGTCATATAATTCTGTCCGGTCATGGCGTTTTTATTTTGATGTTTTAAAGCAAAAAACGCTTGCCGCGTTAAAACGGCAAACGTTTTCAATATAGGTTCGCGTAAATGGTTTAAATCGACATAAGATCTAGGTTGTTTTCGCGCCTGAGTTTAGAACTCGAGTCGCAGACCAATTTGATGTGTTCCGTCAAAAGGATCTGAATGCTTGTAGGTATAATCAATGGCCAATTTGCTGTTGTTTTTCTTGCTCAACGGAACATTGATCGTTGCACCTGCAGCCAATCCGGTATGGGCGGTATTTACACCTGCGTCAATGGCTTCTCCTAACTCCAGCTTGTAAGACGCCCGTAGACCCAGGTACTGTGTAAGATTACAATCGAGGCCTGCTCCTATTTCATCGCGTCCAAACGAATTTGAAGTAAAATTAACGATTGGAGTCAGGTTGAACTGTTCGGAGACATTAAAATCATAAGAGATCCCTATGTGCAATTGTGATGGCAATTCAAATTTACTGAGACGAACATTATAAGTCAAATCTGAATTGGTTGGACTTTTCAATTGAACGGATAAACCATCGCCATCAAAGCTCATGGGACCACCAATGTTGCGCAATGCTATACCAAATTTAAAATTGTTTTCTGCACCTGATACGTATTGAACCCCAGCATCTATTGACATTCCAAATGCACTGAGGTCCTGGATGGATTCAGAAATTCCACGCAATAAAAAGCCCACAGAAATTTTGTTTCCAAATAAATGGGAGTATCCGATGGCAATGTTGCTAAACGTAGGAGAATAGGTTGCCCCGGTACCTTCCGGGTTATTGGTGGTCGTCACGCGGATGTCACCAAAATTTAAACTCATTAGGGAAAGTCCCAGTGTACCGTTTGTCCCAACTTTGGTAGCAAAGGCACCAACACTCATGTCAATTCCACTGGGTCTAAGCCACTTGGTTTGTGCTAAACCCAACTCCCAGTTATTGATACGCGATAAACCAGCCGGGTTCAACATCATGGCTTCAATACCTCCAACTCTAGAAGCATTGAGACTGTTTAATGCTCCACTCCTTGGCCAGGGATTCATCAGTAATTCATAAGCACCGGCTTCTCCTTGCCGATCAGGATTACCTCCCCAAGCCACAGCATAAACCGTGAAGAGAAGGATTACAGACAGTAAATTTTTAAACATAGATCTTAGTTTATGTTGCTGTTTGTTAAAAGCGAATCCGGCAATAATTTACCGGACTCGCCCGATTTATTTTATTACAATCCGGATGGATCAAATTTTCTGGCTACGCCAAACCATTTAACTATCTTCTCAGCTCCGGTACTGTTTTCCTTGATGTGAATGATATAGGCTCCACTCGCCACTGGAATACTTTTGAAATTGGTCAAATCCCATTCCAGATCGGGAGAGATTTGTGCTTCCAGTATACCCGGATTTGAACCTCTTTGGTGAACCGGAACTTCATCCCGCTTGTATTGCTTGATGAACTTTCCATCAACTGAATAAATGGTTACCGTACAGCTGGCTGGTAAATTGGTAATCTTAACCACATTTGAAAATTGTCCAGATTCATAACTTGAGAATCCATAATATGGATTCGGCACTACATTGACATTGTCCAATGCATTGCTGAAATCATCTTCATTTACCACTACATCGGATTCATATCCGGAGACTTTAAAGGAATACATATTGTGTCCCTTATTCTCGTTGGTCCCCAGTGCATATTGATAAGGATTATCAACCCTCAAACGTATGGTCAGATCATTCGGGATTAGACCATCTTTGTAAGACAACAGTTGTGCATCCTGATTCAAAGCAGCCATTGAACACCAGGTAAAATCTTTAAACAATCGGTTCTTGTCGGCTATCCTGGTGGAATTCAAGCCAGCGCGAAATGATCTGCATGAATCATAGGGAGTTTTAGTCACGTAGATGTAATGATGACCACCCAAAGAAATTCCCAGAAAACTGGTAAATACATTGGTTGGGCAAGCCTGATCCGTGATCAAGTATTCATCCGTTGGATTAAACATCATGTCATCACCGGTCCATCCTCTCGTCGAACATCCGGAAACTAAAATATTATCATTCGAATAAAAAGAATTTTCACCAAACATAATATTGAGTCGTTTTCCGCTTTCAACATCAACGGCATAACCAGGAAACCAAGCATAACCCGTGCTGTCTTCATTCGTGTCCACATCAGGTAATCCATCGCCATCGTCATCGTTTTTAGTAACGGATGGTTTCCTGCTTATGGCAAAATTCTTTAATCCACTTTGTGGAGAAGTAGCAGCACCTCCAGCATTTGAATTCCACGTTTCCACTACAAGACAGCGGCTCCATTTGCTCTTATCCGAAGTAAACACGATATCCACATTGTTCAGATCTGCCATCTTCAATCCTCCCTGGACAACTTTTGTCAAAGGATCAATCCATACGGGCGTTAGGTAGGTAGTATCACTGGGTAATTTGAATGGATACCACATACCGTTGATGATGCCTTCACCCAAATTAGAAAAACATTCTTTTGGATCCAGTGCATATCGTGGTTGCCCTAAACTGGTCAGAATAAAATCACCCACTCCCACATTGTTGTCCGGTTGTCCAATCAACCAATTGGTTGCATTAGGATCTTTGTATTCAAAGTAGAGACCTTCTCCAATGATCCCACAGGTATTGGTACTGTCACTGCCTGCTTCAATGGTTTGTCCAATAGCTACAGAAATTCCGAATTTGTTCATGATCTGCTCGTTGAATCGGTTGATATCCGACTCTGCCATGATCGTATCATTGCTATTGGTACGGATCAACATCCAGTTGACCGGATCATCCAGTTTGGTATTGTTCAAATTTGCATCCGTAAATCTCAATGTGTAATCTCCGTCTTTTACGCGCAGAGGATCATAAACTTTTATTTCAACAGGACCTCTTCCGCTCTCATAAGTCACCTTACCATCAAAATTCGGACTAAGCATTTTATCATACATATCTGGCTTAACCCGCAAATCTATGTGGCCTGCTCCCACTCCATCATGGCGGGTAATCTCGAATCCTTGACCATAAGCTGCGTGTAATTTTTCATACACCTGAGGTCGGGGTATAGCGGTATATGGCTTTCCATCTCCGTTGGGACCAATGTTCAAACGGCCTGGACAATATTGCGTTCTTTGACCCAGGTTTTCAACAATGTCGTAAGATTTGAAATTGTTGTATCCGTAAGCAATGGAGACAAAATAATATTTTTTGTGATTCACCAATCGACGGTCTCCGGTGGCAAATTGATCCTCGTTGATGCGGAAACTATGACGGATTCCATTATCGGTACCCGAAACTTTTAATACAGGACTATAAATGATCGGATGCGTGGTCTGTGTTGGATTTGGATTTTTTGTACCGACCCAATTGTACACCTTGGTGATTTTGTTTTTCAAATCTACGGTAAAGATTTCCCGAACTTTGGATGGATCATTGATAGCATCATCAGAAAGCGTAATCGAAGGATCCGAAACCTGGAATATACGGTAACCTTCAAAGCGGTAAATGCTGTCTACCCCAGGAGGAAGTCCAATGCCTTCATCCTGCCAGGATTCCTGAAAGTTATTGGAAGCTATGTCATTGGTCAAAACCATGACCAATTCGCGATCCAATTCGATAAAATCCACATCCGGAGCATCTGGGCCGTCTTTCAAACGGAAACAGTTATCAAACAAATCTTGAGAAAGATTATCAGCCTGATACAATTCGTCCATTCCAGGGCATGGATAATTTTGATCAGGTACAAATACAGCACCGATGATTAACTCATTGATTGCTCCGGGTTTTAATTTCATGGGTCCGGTTGCCTGCAAAGTACGTCGGTCACCATCAGGAGCTCCAACGGTACACATGCTCCAACCGGCTGGATCATCCGGATCTCCTGAAAGGGCATATCGTGTACTATCACTCGAACCAGGGTTGTAACCAGTACCCGCCATCGTCAAAGGTGTTCCATCACGCCAACGACCCGTCAGGTAGCGGTAAAATTCCACACTGGTTTGTGGATCTGTAGTTGCAGCTGGATGATTTCCACCTCCACTTGCATTGTTGTAGTACATAAACGAAGTCATACCAAGTTCCCTTCCTGCAGTGTCCAAAGGACCTCGGAAATAATCCACACCTAACAGTGGAATTTCGGTACAATAAGTGTTTACTCCCTGGTCGCAATTACAACCGTTAGATCCATCAGAAGCGTCTTTGTTATAAATGAACATTAAACTTCTTTCAACATTGCAACCGATATAATCATCTGTATAACATCCCAGGTCTGGATCAATCCACATCGCAAAATAACAATCCGTCAGATCCTGTGGTGCGCGGTTGATCAGCTTATACCGCTGGAAGGTCATGTCATTGATTTCATCGGTTGTGGTAAAGGCAAAAGCTTGCACTTGTACTTCCATACGGATGGGCTCGCCATTCGAATTGGTATGGATGCCTCCATTGTCATTGTATATCCAAAAGATCATTTGATCAGGAAAAACAGGATCGGGACAACCCCGGATATCGATGATAGGGAATTCACCTTTCTCTGGTTGGTAAATTCCATCTTCGGATTCAGGATATTCATAGAACAAACCTAAGCCTTGTGGATATTTTGCCGGATCGGGCAGTTCAAACCGGTACTTCTGTGAGAAATATTTATTACCCCTGGCAGGATAATATAAAACATCCTCAGGAATTTCATCTGGGTTCAAATCACGGGTTCCACGCACCGCCCGAAATGCCTTTTGTTGCTCGCGGATACTTTGTCCGTTTACGACAAAAAACTGATCCCATTTTAAACAAATGTCCATATCGGTTTCACCAAGATTGGTCAAAGGTCCAGGCCAACAGTCGTTAGCACTTGAACTCCGGTAGGTTTGAGCCATCATTTGAAGGTTTCCGCCCGGGTTGTAACCTCCAACCCAAACCGCTCCAGCAAAAATGGCAGATACTGGTTTTTTACCGGAACCCGCTTCAGGCTTGGGAACGATGTAAGAACCTTTGTTGAGGTCCCACCAACAATCCCCGCCATTCAGTAAACGGGCACGGACGTTATTGATTTCTAAATCGATTTGTTTAGTAGCCGGTGCACAAGCGCCTCCTCGGGCTTGCAAACGCTTGGCATGTTCCTTTTGCATGATGGCGTTTTCGGCGGGCTTATAAGCCAATAAAGAAGCCGAGCACAAGGTGAAGAATAAAATAAATAGCGTATATCTCATGATATAGGTTTTTTAAATAATTTGATTAAAATTCTAAAATCGCACCAATGAAAATTCTTCTTGGTAGGGTGAAGAAATCTGGATTGAGTACTCTGTAATTGTACTGATTGACAAAATAATCAATGTAATCATCACCATACGTTGTGGTAACATTCTGTATCTCAGCTGCACCGCGGTCTGAATTTAGATAACCGTCATCCTTGGCATCACCTGAACCTCTGTAAACGGCAATGACATTTTTTGTATCAAATAAATTCTGCACGCGGAGGTATAAATTCAAATCCAATGGATGCTTTCCTTTTACCAAAGAAAAGTTTTTGTCAATGCGCATATCCACACCAAAATTCCATGGCAAACGTGCGCCGTTGATGTCGCCACGGAACCCACTTCCATCATAACGCACAATTTGTGTTCCGGGTGAATAAGGTCGTCCGGAAGCGGTAATGATCTGAAGGTTGATTCCAGCATTTGCCAGAATGTTTTTACCGGCAATGCGAGGACCGTTGTAAGCTTTACCGGATTGATAGCGATAGTCTACAGTAAAAGCAAAACGGTGTCTTTCGTCATAATTGAAAGGGAAGATGTTTCGAATATTAATCCCCTTCTGTGTCAACCCTGCCTGAGATTCAGGGTCTGATCCTGTACCATCAGCAAACTGAAGGGTATAGGCTGCAGTAAATTCGAGGTTTCCGGTTCTTCTCAGGTCATAAGTAAAGTTGAATCCTTTTACTGTTCCAAAATCGATGTTACCATAACTGTTGTATGTGCCTATAGTGGCCACACGGCTATAGGTAATCCGGTTGATCATATTGCGCAATTCTTTGTAATAAGCAGACAGTTTAATTGCAGAAGAATTGGAAATTTTTTGTTGGAATCCAACTTCATAATCAATGGTCTTGCTGGGCTTCAGATTTGGGTTATTGGCTGGAGTCCTACCCTGATCATTGAAATAAAAATATTGAAGTGGAGAAACGTAAGAATTTGAAGTTGGTCTCTGTACAAGAATGTCATAGTGTGCAAAGAAATTGGAGTTGTCCGAAATGGGAAATGAAAATGCCAAACGAGGCATGAAATTGATTTGTGGATCGTAGTCCTCAAATGAATCATCCAATTTAAATGTAGCACGTTTGATTGAGCGTATGGTATCCTCTGGTTCAATGTAAGATGGGTACACCAGGTTACTGGTAAAAATCTGATCGGACGAGTTGACCGGAGTACCTTGTGAATTGTACCACTGATCTCCATTTCGGTAGGCTTTTACTGAAGTGGATCGCTCTCCGGTAACATACACTTTATAATCGTCTCCAATAGAACCTGGTTTTGAAGTTCCGTTGATATCATGAAATGCTTTTGCACTTTGAATTCCATATAAAGAATAAGGATCCTTCAACACTTTGGTATTGGCATCATAATAATCCACCCGGAATCCCAATCGGAAAATAATGTCCTTAAAGGTAAATTTGTCTTGCAAATATCCGCCGGCATAAATCGGAGAAAATGGAGCCACAGTAAAGGCCTTATTGCCCGCTGCATCAATAATGTCAAAGAAATCTTCAAACTTCACATTACCGCTCAATTTTTTTCCAAGGTAATCGTATCCAGAATAAGCAATCGCCCCTTGATCCGTTAACTCCTGAGCAGAAAACATATCCAGGCTTAGATCTTTGTTGGTCAATTCCTGAACGTTGGCATACAGATAAATGGCCGAATCAATCGGTACATTGGGCATCAGTTTTCTCCTGACTTCTCTGTAAAAACGAGCTTCAGGAGAAGGTGTAATGATGTTTTGATATAAATCTCCACAATCCACATCAAAACCCACAACAGTTGTGGTATCCACACCTGCAATATGGTTATTGGTATACAATCTTGCCAGGTTCCACAATGCAAAGGGAGCAACCGTATATCCTCGATTAACCCTTTGCTCGTAAACCAAACCAAACTGGATGTTATGTCGACCACTTTTAGAACCGCCTGGTAAAAAGTCAAATCCACTGGTGACCTGAAGTGTTAAAAGATCATTGTCATTCTTATTGTAGAGGTTGTAAATTCCCCCTACATTGTTGTGCAAGCTTGACCACAAGTTGTCGTATGAAGTACTGACCAAACCGTTAAAAGCTCGATAACCATCTAAAATTTGTGGATCATCAATCGCTAGTTTATTGTAAGCAGCATATACGGGATTGGTACTGTACTGAGGCTCGAAACCGTCCACCACAAAAGTGTATCCGGAATGAACTCCTTCTCTGGTTACGCATTGAAAATGTCCTGGAAAACGTCCAATGTATCCATAATCAAACAACCTGTCTTTATGCTTCCAATCCTGAGTTTCTCCAAATGTTTTTTGAATACCGCCTTGTAGGGTATAGTAAGCATTTTGCAGGTTTGAACTGGCATTTTGTCCTTCACCAGGATTTGAGTTAAGATCCACTAACCGTCCCAAACGATGGCGCAGACGCACGTTTATACGGTATGTCTGGTTGTCGCTTACCGGATTATTGATCCAATTCAATAAAGTCCAGGCACCCTGTCCTGTAGTATTATCATCCCCTGGATTAAATCGGTCATTGACATCGGAATAGTTTCCTGAAATAGAAATATCAATGTTTTCTACTGGGCGGTAATCCAGTTTAGCAGTAAAATCATAGGCTGTATTTTGTTCGTTAGGGTTGTAATCCAGTTTTTCCACTTCGCTGTCTTCCAAAAACTGTCCAGCAACTGTAGGTGATCCTCCAAACAACATGAGTGGATCCGCAGAAAGTCTTGAAATTGCCGATTCGGTTGCTCGATACACCGGATAAGCCGGTGGATCGTCGTCTTTCTGATAGTTGTATTGTCCGGATATCCGGTAACCCAAAATCGTCCTTCCGTAGGTACTGTCGGTCAATTTTTGCTTCAGGATAGGTCCGCTGAGGTTTAAATTCAACAATCGATAACCATATGGATCGAGACCTTCTGAAGTTTCTGCTTCAATTCCACCAGAAAATTTTGAAGAGGGTCCTTTGCTGGTTGAAGAAATGATACCCCCGGTAACGTCCCCATACTGGGCTTCAATTCCACCTGTCACTACCTGAAGCTGTTCCAGTTCTGATACGGGTATCTGTCTTCCGGTCACCCTAAGGCCATCCAGGTAAAACACAGTAGCATCTGAACGTCCTCCCCGAATATAGGCATCTCCTCCATCCACACTTGAAAGTCCGGCAGAAGTTGCCGCAACGGCGGTAATGTTTTTAACCGGCATGTTTTTGATCTTTTCAGCCGTAATGACCGCACCCTGTGTCGTATTGTCCTTTTCAATCAACGGAGCTCTGTATTCTACTACATCGACCACTCCCAATTCAAGCCCAAAACTCATCTTGAGATTAAGGGTATTGGCCTTGCCCCCTAAAACGTTGATGTTGGTGATTCTTTGCGGGTTGTAGCCTACATAACGAGCTTCAACATCATATTTTCCTGGATCCAGCTGTACCGAGTAATTTCCATCAAAATCTGATACTACGGTAGTGACTTGAATACCGTTTTTAAAGATCATAATCGCGCATTGAATAATGGGCTCACCATTATCCTTATCAGTCACCTTTCCTGCCAATGCAGTTTGCCCAATGGCTCCTGCGCAAACAAATAGAACGGCTTGGAAAATAAGTACAATTCGTTTGACCATAATGAGAAATTGAGAGTTTATCCTTGTAAAAAAATTTCGCAATGTTAAGAATTTCTAAATGCATTTCAAACCCATTGGGGCCACAGGATTCTAAATAATTTTGGAATACTGCCTTTCAAAAAAATAATAATCTGATTTTCAAACACTAAGATATAACCTTAGCATACAATGCATCGTGTTTTTCCAGCATGATCTTAGCAATTTTCTCTTTGGATTCGTAGGTCCATCCCGCTATATGCGGACTTACGATAATCTGTTCATTCGCAAACAGCGATCCATACAATCTTTGTTCCATATCAGTATAGTTTTCTGGATGCTCGTTTTCAAAAACATCCAAACAGGCCCCAAGGACCTTGCCCTTCTCCAATGCGTCCATCAGATCGGTCGTTCGCACCACTGGGCCTCTGGACGTATTGATCAGATAGAATGGTCGGTTGCAACCTTCAATGAATTCCTTATCTATCAAATACTTCGTTTCAGGACTCAGGGGGACATGAAGACTGATGATATCTGCTTTCTTCTGCATCAGCTCCAAATCCTTTACTTGTTCATAACGCTCCGGTAATTTTAAATGCTGCTTATATTTATCGAAAACCAGGATTTTAACATTAAATCCTTCCAATAAGCGGCCAAATGCCGGACCCGTATGTCCAAATCCTATGATGCCAACGGTCTTTCCCTGCAACTCCAATCCACGGTTTTTCTCGCGCAGCCATTGCTTCTGGCGCACTTCTCTATCCGCTTGTCGAAGCTTGCGAAATAAAGCCAACAACATTCCCAAGGCGTGTTCGGCCACTGCCTGACAATTTGCCTCTGGAGTGCTAATGATCGCAATATTTCGGTCTCTTGCACCTTCCAGGTCTATAATTTCCAAACCGGAACCCAATCGACCTATCCATTTCAAATTTGTACCCTGTTCCATCATGGCTCTGTCTGCCCGGATTTTACTGTTGATGACCAGGGCTTGATAGTCACACACCTTATTCCGAGTGTTGTCCAGGCTGATGTCTGGACAATAATCGACCTTGTAGGACCGGTCGCGCAAGCCTTCAATTAACAGTGGGTGCACATCATCCGTAATGAGTACTCTTTTCAAAATGCATGCAATGTTAAGACAAAGATAGGGCTTGCAGCCCTCCCTACAGCGAACTGTCCCAAATGACGGATACCAGCGGCTGGCTTTGACCTACGATACTTATCTTTGCAGGTAAATAGTCCATTGAATGCCAAAAGATAACTCGATCCGCTCAGTCCTCATCATTGGTAGCGGACCCATCATCATCGGTCAAGCTTGTGAATTTGACTACTCGGGTACCCAGGCTGCTCGTTCGCTGAGGGAGGAAGGCCTGGAAGTGAGCTTGATCAATTCTAATCCAGCTACCATCATGACGGATCCTGTTACGGCAGATCACATCTATTTGTTACCACTGACCGTTGACAGCATTGTCAAAATCCTGGAAGAACGTCCGGTGGATGCTGTCTTGCCAACTATGGGAGGCCAGACCGCATTGAATCTGGCCATGGAAGCAGACCGGCAGAATATCTGGAAGCGCTTTGGAGTGAAAATGATTGGCGTAGACATTGATGCGATCGAACTCACCGAAAACCGAGAATTGTTCAGGAAGCACATGATTCATCTCGGCATCGGCGTAGCTGAATCTCAAATTGCAAATTCTTTTTTGGAAGGAAAGGAAGCCGCCCAAAAAATAGGTTTTCCTTTGGTGATCAGACCCTCGTTCACCCTAGGCGGAACTGGGGGGAGCTTTGTACTAAAACCTGAGCATTTCGACGAATCACTTCGCCGCGGACTTGATGCTTCACCCACCCACGAAGTCCTGGTCGAAAAAGCAGTGCTGGGATGGAAGGAATTCGAACTTGAATTGCTTCGGGATCATAAAGACAATGTGGTCATCATCTGTACCGTCGAAAATTTGGACCCGATGGGTATTCATACGGGTGATAGCATCACGGTTGCACCGGCAATGACCTTGTCAGATACAGGATTTCAACGGATGAGGGACCGGGCCATACAAATGATGCGATCCCTTGGAAATTTTTCAGGTGGGTGTAATGTGCAATTTGCCATGCATCCGGAAACAGAAGAAATCATTGCGGTCGAAATCAATCCCCGCGTCTCCCGTTCTTCTGCATTGGCTTCAAAAGCTACCGGATACCCCATAGCGAAAATTGCCGCAAAACTGGCCATCGGTTACAGCCTTGATGAATTGAAAAATCAAATTACGGGTACCACTTCGGCATATTTTGAACCCTCCCTGGACTATGTCATTGTCAAAATGCCCCGATGGAATTTTGAAAAATTCCATGGAGCAGATCGTCGGCTTGGGCTACAAATGAAATCAGTCGGTGAAGTCATGTCGATTGGCAGAAGTTTCCGCGAAGCTCTTCAAAAAGCTTGTCAATCACTGGAAAACGACCGACAAGGTTTAGGTGCAGATAAAAAAGAATGGATTAACACCCAGGACATTCTTGAGCGTTTGGAAGTGGTGAGCGATGATCGCATTTTCCGGGTCAAAGATGCTTTGCGATTGGGCGTTCCAGAAAAAAGCGTCCATAAACTCACTGGCATTGATCCATGGTTCATTAAAGAAATTAAAGCATTGAATCTACTGGAAGATCAGCTGATGAAATACAACATTCCCGAAGACATTCCTGCTTCTTTTTTTCGCGAGCTGAAGAAAAATGGATACAGCGATGCGCAAATCGCCTGGTTGATGCGCATCGAAGAAAAAGAAGTCAGCCGCCAACGCAGAAAGCTGGGAATACAAAGGGTATTTAAACTCGTTGACACCTGCGCTGCTGAATTTGAAGCCCAAACCCCTTATTACTATTCAAGCTTTGATGGTGAAAACGAAAGTATCTCCTCCAGCCGGGATAAAGTCATTGTATTGGGTTCAGGACCCAATCGCATTGGTCAGGGAATTGAATTTGATTACTGCTGTGTTCACGGAGTATTGGCATTGAAAGAAGAAGGTTTTGAAGCCATCATGGTCAACTGCAATCCCGAAACGGTATCCACCGATTTTGACATTGCCGATAAACTTTACTTCGAACCCATTTTCTGGGAACATCTGGAAGAAATCATTGACCATGAAAAACCCAAAGGTGTGATCGTGCAACTCGGTGGCCAAACTGCATTGAAACTGGCGGAACGAATTCAACAGAAAGGAATTCCGATCATTGGTACAGAATTCAATAGCATGGACATTGCGGAAGACCGAGGCCGGTTTTCAGACCTGCTCAAAGAAATGGGTATTCCCTATCCTCAATACGGAGTAGCGACCGATGCCGATGAAGCGCTCGAGGTAGCTAGAAAAATCGGATATCCCGTATTGGTCCGGCCATCCTACGTTCTTGGAGGACAAAGAATGCGCATCGTGATCAATGACGAAGAATTAGAGCGCCATGTGCTTTCCATTTTCAAACATATGCCTGACAACAAAGTCTTGATCGATCAATTTCTCGAACGCGCCAAGGAAGCCGAAATTGATGCAATCTGCGACGGAGAGGACGTTCATGTCATGGGAATTATGGAACACATTGAACCCGCCGGAATACATTCCGGCGACAGCTCAGCCGTACTACCCACCTATAGCCTGAGCCCGGGTAGCGTGGATACAATGGTCGAATATGCCCAGGCCATTGCACGGCGTTTGAACATACGTGGTCTGATCAATATCCAGTTTGCCATCAAAGGCGAACAGGTGTTTGTTATCGAAGCCAATCCCAGAGCCTCACGCACAACACCTTTTATTGCTAAAGCCTATCAGGTCCCTTACCTGAACATGGCCACCAAAGTGATGTTAGGTACCAAAAAACTCAAAGATTTCAACATCCAGCAAAAGCTGGACGGATACGCGATCAAAGTTCCTGTTTTTTCGTTTAATAAATTTCCGGGTGTGGACATCAGTCTGGGTCCCGAAATGAAATCAACCGGTGAAGCGATTCATTTCATTAAGGATTTATATGATCCTTATTTCCGTGACATTGATGCCAAGAGATACATGTATCTGACCCGTTAATCAAATTCCATTGGCTAACTCGACAAACGCTCAGTGAAAACGAAAAAAGAGATAGTAGAAAACTGGTTGCCCCGATATACCGGAACACCTTTACAGGATTTTGGACAGTACATTCTTTTGGTCAATTTCAATTTGTATGTTGAGATGTTTGCCGAATGGAATGGCGTTGAAGTAAAGGGAAAGGACCGATCCATGCCCAATGCAACTGCCAATAACATTTCCATCATTAATTTCGGGATGGGTAGCCCAAATGCTGGAACCGTAGTGGATTTACTGACTTCAATTCATCCAAAAGCTATCTTATTTCTTGGCAAATGTGGTGGCTTGAAATCCAATAAGAACAAGGTCGGTGATTTTATCCTTCCGATTGCTGCTATACGAGGAGAAGGAACCTCCAATGACTATTTACCTCCGGAAGTACCTGCATTGCCTTCATTTGCCTTGCAAAAAGCCATTTCAACGACCATCCGGCAATACGAAAAGGATTACTGGACCGGAACGGTGTACACCACCAATAAACGCGTTTGGGAACACCGGTTGGACTTTAAAAAATACCTGATGCGTTTAAGGGCTTTGGCCATCGATATGGAAACCGCAACACTATTCATTGCAGCTTTTAAAAATCGTATTCCATCTGGAGCTTTATTATTGGTCAGTGACATGCCGATGATCCCGGAAGGCGTAAAAACAGAAGCCAGCGACCAGTTGGTGACCAGGCATTTTATGGACCAACATCTGAAAATAGGGATTGACTCCCTGAAGAAGCTGATCGAAAACGACCTTACCGTCAGGCATCTGCGATTTGAAGATTGAACGGTTTTTCTTAGTGGATCACTGATATACGTAAATAACTAACGTTCGTTAGTAATCTTATTTTATCGCACAATCAATGAGTGTAAAAGGTTCTATTTAATTTTAAGTTCACTCAATCTTGAGAAGCATCCACAATAATGTGGACGATGCCGGTGGGCTTATCATTTTAGGAAATACTTGTGGTACATATTCTGAGGGGTAAATATGGGTAATTAGATGATTCATTTCCTTCATATACTTTCACTTCTAAGCAACTCATTTTATTACATATTCTGAAGCTATAGAGCTCAATGCCATGATCGTCCACTGTGGATTGACACCAATACTGGATGGAAAAATGGAGGCATCAGCTACATGCACATTTTCAAAACCGTTCAATAGAAAATCAGTACCGACAACTCCTGAACTACTGCCCTTCCCGCTCATGGCATTCCCCCCTTGTGGATGTGCGGTACTCAAAATCAGATCAGATTGTTTCAGATCATAAGCATCAAAATCGTCTAAAAATTTTTGATACTCAGAATCATCGGTTAAATCTAAACGCAATCCCGGATTGAGTGGAAGGGTCACTGATTTAGCGCCAGCATATTTCCCCAGTTTGACCATATCCCGCATGGCCGATTTTATTTTTTGCAAGTCATTGGAAGCGCTCAAATCAAATGAAAATGCTCTACCTGTCAAGTGGTTGTATTTTTTATCAATGGTCCCAACATTAGCAGAGCCAAGCAAGATTCCAAAATTCAGGCAATGGTTATAATTTGCAAGTACCTTTCTGTGAGTTTCAAAATTAAAAGGCAATGTAATGGCAAATGCAGCCGGAGGATTAAAGTAGGTTTCAAATATATATGGCTCTGTATTATGCATGGCAGCAAGTGTAATTTGGGTTCCATCGTATGCTTTTATTTTATCATCAAACTCAAAAGCAAACGGAAAAGCATAATTACAAGCCAGATTTTTTCCTAGAGCTTCATTTTTGGGGCCGTCTTCTATACTCCTCATAATGAGGTGCGTTGAAGCAATACAGCCACCACAGATAACTAACTTTTTCCCGATTTTAATTTCAACAATCTTGTTGTTATATTCAACTACAACACAGGTAGCCTTTTGATTTACAGGACTTGATTTATAATTTGGTTCAGACAAATATTTTAGCACATTTGCTTTAGTCCATATGGCTACACCTCTACTCTCAGCCCAGGCAATATAAGTTTCATCCATTGAAAGTTTCTTTCCCCTTTTGTTGCCAAGATTCCATAACCCATCACCCTCTTCATATCTGGCATTAACTTCAAGAGGATCAACGAGATTCAATGCATTATTATGAAATTGATTATAGCCTTGTACTCCTTTGATAAATTTTGACCTTACTACTTGATTGATCGCTGAAGTATTCAATGGATGTATATTAATCTCCTTTCGGATTTTTTGATAATGTGCTTTGATATGTGGAAGAGAAATTCCATAATTATTTGCCCAGTTTTGCATCGTAGCATTTGTCATTTCAAGGCAAACTGCGTTATTGATTACGGTTGTTCCTCCCAGGGCCTCTCCCTGCAATACTACCATATCAAATTTTTTTGTTTGCTGTAGGCCGCCCTCTTTATACAACTTCGCCAACATTTCCATTTCATCATCATTCATATCGGTGTGGCGAGACAAACGACTTCCCCTCTCTATTAATAATATTTTTTCCGCATCAACCTTATGCTCTTCTATGAGCCGATAGGCCATAACAGCCCCTGCAGCTCCAGAACCAACGATGATATAATCATACTCCGTTTTAAATTGAATAGGGACGTTAGCCGTACTCAGTCCTTTAGCCTGCAAGGCATGTTGTGGAATGGTTTCTGCTGGCCTATAATTTGAAATAGAATTTTCATTACTCGGGAGTTTGCATAAATCACCAAAAGGAGCTCCGAAAAATTGCGTATCCGTTTCATATCGATCTCGTCGTTCAGGCTCCACATAGCCGACAAAAGTTCTACCTTCATTCGTCGATAAATAAGATAATGAACTGATGGCTTTAATTGAGATGCCAATTTTATTTGCCACATTTGCCAATTCAGGAATAAAAGCTGATGCGACATCAAACGGTTTTCGCAAAATGTATTTTTTTAAAAAATAAGAGCGCTCATCCTGTCCCATGGACGAAAATCGCGGACGCAATGCCATAATGGGGCATAAAATATTTTCCAATATGTAAAAGGGAAAATTAATGAGTCCGCGCTTTCTTCCCTTAATGGATGCAATAAACTTGTCTGTTTTTAAGGCAGCGGCTTCTGCATGTACTCCCTCGCTGCCATAGATGGCACTTACGGCTGCCACAGCTGTATCAAATTCAGAAGGATGCATACTCGTAATCTGAAAGTTCATGTTGTAATACAACGACCTTGCCTTCTTTAGCGCATAGAGTAAGGTAAATCCTAAAAGAACATAAATGATTAAATAACTCTTAAGGAGTAGGGGATCTTCTAATGCCTTCATGTAATAATAAAAAGTCCAAATGGTTGCAGCAATGGTGCTGAAGAGTATGGGATCTGTGAGATTGTTGCTTAGAATACTCCTAACAGCTGCATATCTGAAGCAATAGAATGCCATGAGAGCAGACGTAAAAGAAAATGTAATGGAATTCAGCAACATTGCTTCCGGTAAGTGGATCAATGCATACCATTTGTCAAAAAATTCACCAAATGCATTCCCTATTAAAAAACCTCCTACGAGCATTATAAATAGAAAAGCAAACAATAAAAATATAACCAAATAAACGGCAATTAGTAACTTTTCTGCAATGGTAGCGTCTTTAATTTTGAATTTACTCTCAGTAAAGCTTTTATCAAAATGTTTCCTGCTTATTAACAGAAGGATTAAACTAACAATGGTTACTAAACTGTCGGCGATACCCGATTGAAACAAAAACGCATCACGGCTACTGAAATAATACAAATAAAAGGAGCAAACGGCTGCCACGAGATTGCCTAGCATAAATATGCGCAATACCAGAAATCTGATTTTCAAATGAAATGCGGCGGACATAGCCAAAAGAATAAAATTGCTGATTTTCCCTATCGTATGAACATGATGAAACGCATTTGCATACGTGTCGGACATTAATTTTGCAAGTGAATCGGGCCATATTGTTTTATTGCTTCCCATGGATACCGTGCCCAAAGCTCCCATTAATAATATTCCCAAATATGATAAGAAGAAAATACCTAAAATCCGGATTATCCAGAAACTAAAATCGATTCTCTTAAACAAATTCTTTCCGCAATTATCGCTCCATAACTTTATGCGCTCTGGTAAGATGATAGGTTGATCATTGGTACGCTTTTCATTAAATAATCGAAAGTAAGCCTCATTGAAATGATTATTACCTTTTTTAACTATAATGGTTGCAATCATTCGGGAAATCCATAAACATACTGGTCCCATCAATAAAGCATCAAATGACAGTGTAACTAAAAACCGGATCCAAATGGGCTTTATATCAAATACAAAACTTCCCGGATAATAATTCCATATCGCCTTATCAGTTTGCGTCCTCAGGCAATGCGCCTCGAGGTAAATATCTCCAAGATAAAGAGGTATTAAAATGATCAAAAAATGAAAAAGAGAACCAGACTTCCTTGTATTGATTATGATCAGGGCATATAATACACCAAACATAAATACCTCTGCAATTTTCCATTTGACTCCCTCAAAAAATACGATTTTAAATACTGAGTCGATCATAATTACCATTGTTATGGAAACAACAATGCATACCAGTACATGCAAAAGCATCCTACGTCTTGCAGATAATCCATCCAATGGGTCATTCGCCTTAAATCCACTAAAGTATAATATAGGTATCATTATTTCATAAATTTTAATAAATGAAGATCACTTTTTTATTTACTTTCAGTACTACTCAATTAGTTGGCAATTAAATCAATATTAAATATTAGAACCTCTCTCTCCTTCACACCTGATTTCTGAATTCCAAAATTCAAATTTAAATTGGGATAAACCAATGGATGAATAAAAATCCATAGTATTCAACTATTAAATCAACACAGACTCAATCAATTTTTCTTAAAAGCAAATTCTTCATTTTTCCTTGACACTTAATAAGTGTCATCCACCTTTCAAAAAAACAGACACAAAACATCTGATAATTGATTTTTTATCAACCACGTTCAGTTATTTTAATTTAATTAAATTACCGCACTTACCATCTCCCCGACAATTAAAAATAAACATGAAAGTTCTATCCATCAAAGGTTTGTTCGCCCAATTGTTTGTTGCATAATAATATTAACTCCCATCGCAATTCATGCTGATTATTTCGATTCAGACCAATTCATGGTTTGAAGCATTCTTAGCTGACTCAGTTTTTGGTGTACATCCGCCTCAATGCCGTGTTCGATAGCCTTCTGCTTAATTCTCAGTTTTAACTCTTCAGGAGTCGTTTGTTGTTTTAGCTGATCCAGCTCAGACAGGATGATATTATTCAATTGTTCATTAAATTGAAATCTTGATTTAAGGTTTCTATTTTCTTCTTCCAGCGCCATTTGATTGTGCCTGACTTTTTTTCGTTGTATGTAGAACCAGCTTAAAATTCCTGCCAAGATGATTACCCCCGCAATGAGCTGCCAAAAATATTTATCCCACCAATCTTGTGTTTGGTCATTCACTTTATCGACTATTTTCTCCATCCTTTCGAGAGTTTCAAGAATAGGTGCCATGATAGTCTTCGAAAATGCTTCTTTTGTAGTTTCATTTAGGATTCCGCTTCTTAACTCCTCGCCCAGCGAATCTAGTTCAATGCCTGATAAAATGCCTGAAAGAAAGGATTGAATTTGTTTTCTATTGGCATCGCTCATTATATTTGCAATGAGACTCTTCAACTCTGCATTCGTGTTCTGGCTTGTCAATTCGGCTAATACTCCCCGTATTAACCACTGGATTTCATTTTCAAGATTCATTCGAAATTTCTCCAAATCCAGCTTCATCGAATCTGATCCTAATTCTTCCCGAAGTCCTGTTATAACTGAGGATCCCACAGATTTGAGGTTCAAACTCTCCAGATGTACTTCGAGTTTGTTCATCAGAGTGTCAATGATGCGCTGTGAAAAATATTCCAATTTTTGAACAGATTGCTCATTTGTTACCCCCTCGATGAGCCCCATCATTAGTTTTTTGCTCAGGCTGTCAGCTGGAAATAATTCTTGGTGAAATTTATCCACTGAATTCCCAACTCTATCCGCACTTTTGTATCCAATATTTTTAACCCATCCGCAAGAAGCGAGGCAAATGATCATCCCTACCCAAGAAATTGCCAGGAAAATATTCTTCGACATAAATTAAACTAGTTATGCATTTGTTATAAAATTACTGTAAGGCTCTAATTTCTTATTATTTGTATTCCAAATCATAAGACATGTTTGTATTGATCCCGTACTTGATTTTGATAAATACACAAGATTATAAGTCACACCTGATTCAATCCGTTCATATTTCTGCACGTATTTACTGGTCCAGGTTCCCGAATTCAGATACTCTTTACCGTCTTTAATGATGTGCTGAGGGTGGTGATTATGCCCTAATACAATGTAATCATAACCTGCTAATTTTCCTCCTTTCTCAAGATCTCTAAATGCTGATTCAGACAGTGGCGGATCAGTTAGTTTCAACCATAACAATATTTTCTTGAGAGCCCATCTGCTCAAAAGAGGTATGAACAAATTTGTAAAACCATTTAATATTACTTTCCAAAAAGAATTTAAACTTTTGGTCTTTATAAATAATTCAGTGGGCGGATTTGAAAACAGGTAAACAAACATAATTATTGGAGCCAATACAAAAACAAGCCAAATCAAAAACCTGATTATACTCAACTGGAAGTTCTTTTTTAAAACCAGTACAGCGTACCCACCGAAATTTGCAAAGATTTTAATGACTTTCTCAAAATTTTCGTCTAGTAATGCTCTAAACATGCTTCCTTTTATGCTCAGATTATCAACATGTGGAAAATCGAATTCCACCCTATTTATTAGATATCTGTTAAGAAATGATCCGAATGAAATGAAGAGCTCTTTTTCAAATTCTTGTTTTACATTTTGAGGTTTTCGCTTAGAAAATAGTTTTTGTTTAGGAGCTACAAGGTCGTATTCATAGTCAGGATCCATGCAGGTCACTTTCTCATAGTTATGACCGTGATCTATCCAAACTTTATCATATAGGGAGAACGCAGCTATGCTAAAAAGGATATTGTTTTGAAAACTTGCTTGAAGCTGTGATTGTTTACCGGTCATTTCCCAAAGTCGGATTTTCAAATAATCCTGAACCCACTTCCAGTACCACTCAGGATCGTGATTACCGACATTGATGATCAATTGATTTCCGGAAGAAATCCATTGACTCAAGGCCTCAAATAAAACCGGATGACCCAATATGGCACAATAAAGTTTCCAGACAGATTTGTAATTGTTGGTCCGCAGTCCATACTTTTTTTCCCGTCCGGAAATACATGACGATGGGATGATAAAATGAGGGTCCACTTTATTCAGTTCATTTTGCCATAAGTGGAACTGTTCTTTCGTTTCCGGAATCCGCGTGATCCTTATAAAATCTACAAAATCACCATTGATGATAAGGCAACAAGGCTTACTCTTTTTTTGGTGATACGAACTTTCAAGATGCTGTAGCATTTCCGAAAAAACTCCATCAGAAAAAAAATTTTCTGTTCCCAGTGTTCTACCCCGATCCAGGTTGCCTTCTGCAAGGTGTAGATCGGATACAACAAAGCAATCGTCCCCGATAGGTATCATCTGAACCATCTATTAAATTTTTTTAATTTCTCAAATTTATGCTCTGAAGGTAGGCAGATAAAAGGGCGTTTTTCCTGTATCTAAAGGGTATTTTTCCTGTCTACTAATCTTTTAGACGTTGAATTTAACTAATTAATGACTCTAAATGATAAAGGCCTCACTTCATCATTGAACTCAACCTTAAAGGATCAGTGTTATTAAATCCGGGATATCCAAATTAGTACCATCTACTTTACACGATAATGCCAATCCAACTTATTTGACATATTCTAGCCTGACCTTTGAGCCAATATGACTTAGTCAACTACCCTCTAATTAAGTCATAAATGATTGTGAGTTAATAAGATCTCCAAAAAATGCAGTATAAATCCAGAAAGAAATGAAGTTACAGGGATACCAGGGTATTCCATAGTCCACAGCATGCACAATTAAGGTTCGATAAAACTAATTTTTTAAGTTGAGCTGATCACGCCTAAATTGAATTTGCCTTTAGCATCAACCCTTTGAGCTCGTTTTCTTCATTCCTGTTCATATAAAATAAGGGGTACTTTTAAATAATCCAATTGTACGATGCCGACCTGATATTGAATCTCGTTTTCGGTTACCAAAAAAAAATATTTTTTTTTATATACAAGCTATTCGCCAATTTCCCTACATTTATTGTGAAAATTTGCTGCCCCAAAAAATGAAAACCAGAAAGGTTTTGTAAAGTAATTTACGCATTGGAAATGTTTATAGAGAAGTTAGTTGCCTATATGGCTTAGTGCTATTCCTACTTTGCAAAAGCAAATAGCCAATGCATACTACTAACCTGGCTTCAATATCAAAAATCTCATTTTCCAAGGCATGCAAACATTATTTTGACTTTAGGAAAAGAAACTCCATTTGGAGTAGGTGGATGAGTTTATCTAAGAATGAACTATAACCATGTATTACTTTGAAAAAAATACCGATACTTTAACCTAATAAACATTTATTTCAATATGAAAAGATCTGAAACTCTATTCAGTTGCAGTTTTTTCAACTGTTATTTCAATAATTCTTCTATTCATAACCCATAAAAAATGAGTACCATGTCTACAAGCAGAGCAACATTCATTGTCAACATTCTTAACTACACCAATGGTTACATTACATTCAACGGTTTTCCAACTTCATGGGCCCCAGATCCTGTTGAACACGGCGGTCCTCCGGTAATTAATGCAACCGTCAAGAACATTTCCCCTACTGACAACAATCCAACAGCCGTACAACTTCTTGGAGTTTCAGATTGTTGGACCACTCAGGTGGACGGAGAAACTCAAGGACAGGCTAACTTTAATATGCCTGATGGTTCCCTATTAAGTATTATTTGGCACGTATATTATCATACTGAAACAAACAATGATGTGAATTACAATTCCATCAGCTGTCCAAACTATACCGTTCAATATTTGCAAAGTGACGGATCCTATTCTACCACTCCTTATTATGGGCAATCCGATGTAAACACATTTACAACCACCATTAAGATAATTGGAGCAAAGTAAAATATTTCACATAATCAATTAATCACTATCCTTATGTCAACCTCAAATTACAATCCTTCGACTGATGCCCGTTCAGTAAATATCTACATTGATAATCAAACCGGTCAAAAGTTTTCTCATGTACAATATTCCGGAGATGATGCAAATGCAGGGGTATATCTTCATCATGGTAAGATCGTGAATCAACCCTACTCAACTATCGAACCAAACTCTGGCCAAACGTTGATAGCAACATTTGGTTCAAAAAGTACCTATGGTCCTCAAGGCATTTTAACTTACCAATCATCTGATGGCACTACATTAAACATTTATTTCAATAACCCAGAACCGGGTCAAATCACAACTTCAACCTGTGAAATTAATCAATCCTTCTATGGAATGTTGGTCCCAGCGGAACAGAATAATGGGACGGTCTATTATCTGGAAATTTCTGGATTCACTATGAATATCAGTGGCTGTACTTCAGATTCTCCCATCAACCCTGTTATAACTATTTATATCAACAATGGTTAATCAAGTGAAACCAATTTATGAGTATCTACAAAGATGGTTTACTTCCATAATTCAAACTTTTTACTGCTTGAATTAATTATAAAGCAAATTATTCTATCGTCCACTTCCAGGTGCCTTGAATAAAATGACAGTTAATTAACTGCATTTAAAATCAATCAATTCTTGAATAAATAGTTATCCATCAACAATACCATAAATCTTCATCCGCTTACCATTGATTTAATGCCGTTGAATTAATACTACCATGTATTCAAAGTTCCTATATCATTCAATCCCTAATCTTAAAAAATCATGAAAAATACAATCGTCAACCATCAAGAATTCCTTAATTCAATTCTTAACCTTCTGGTATTTATGTTGTGCATTGACCAAATTGCAACTGCACAAGTAAAATCTAATGAACCAAGTTCTACCTTAAATAGCACTTTTAACATAAGTGGCAATGGAGCCGCTGGATATACATTAAACATTGAAGTCCCTCCCGGAACCAATGGTGTAACTCCCCAAATTTCAATTGTTTATTCTAGTCAAGCGGGCAATGGTCTCCTTGGTAAAGGTTTTAGTTTGTCAGGAATCTCAAGCATAAACAGGGTCGGGGCAACCTATGAAGAAGATGGCTTCAAAGGTAGTGTGAATTATGACGGTAACGATCGCTTTACGATTGGGTCAAGTAGATTAATGAGAATAGGTGGAAATGTTAATGGATATTATTCAGAAGGTGCTATTTATCACACCGAAATCGAAGCTTGGGCTAAATTAATAGCAAGTAATACCAGTGGGAGCGGGCCTGGCACTTTTGATGTCACATCAAACAAAGGAATTTCATATCAATTCGGTGGTACTCCAGATTCAAAGGTTTATGCCATTGGTAAAAATTTTACAAGCGGTCCTAAAAAGAACTCACTAAGAAAGTGGTATATCAATCGTGAAGTTGACCTGAATGGAAACTCTATTGTCTATAATTATACGCAATCTCCCTTAGATTCAACGGGAAATATTATAACCATTGCTTCAAATAGGGGTCAGGTATATCCAAATCAAATACTCTATACATCCAACAGCACCAATCGTCTATCAGCTCAAAGAATAATCCAATTTTACTACGAAGGAAGGCCTGATTCTGTTGTTCAATTCATTGGAGGAAGTATCATTCAATCATTGGTCAGGCTTTCCAATATTAAAACCTATATCATTACAAATACCAATGACACTCAACTTATCAGAAATTACAAAATTACGTATGAAAATATTATCCCGTTGAATTCAAGCAGGGTGGTCAGCATATGCCAATATTCTCCAAACAATAGTTTATTAGCATTTGATTCATTCAACTGGACCAACTCCCCCAATAAATTCTTCAAAGACAGTTTCAGTTTATCAGAACTATCAACGTCAGGCGGATGGCAAGGAGACTTTAATGGAGATGGTAAAACTGATTTGTTTCTAAGCAGTGGGAATACATTAAATGGCATATATATCGCAGATGAAAGTGGTTTTACAAATAAAATCATCTCTCCATCGATAACATTGAGCAGCCTCCAACTAGTTGCTGATTTTAATGGCGATGGAAGAACTGATTTAGTCAATGGAACGAGCAGTAATTGCAAATTATACCTTTCCAATGGAACAGAATTTAAATCATCCATTCCCATTCAAGATAGTTTGTTTCTTCCAAGTACAATTAATTCAAACACTGTATGGTCAGCTGATTTCAATGGAGATGGAAAAAGCGACATAATTAGTAAATCTGGAACATATGTCTACATCAGTTTTTCAAATGGTAAAGGTTTTAATAAATTTATCCCAATACATTTTCCAGCACTGAACGGTAAAACTTGTTTGACATCAGACTTCAATGGAGATGGATTAGCCGATATTTATGTTTCAGACTCAATATTTCTCTCCAACTGTTCAATAAACAATTCATTTAAATCTGGAATATTTGCACGTACGTCACTTGATAAGAATAGCAGTTTCTTTGCTGATTTCAATGGAGATGGTTTGGGAGATCTGATTGGAAAAAGCGGAAGCAATTATCAAATATATTTTTCCAATGGAAGTGGATTGGAATCTCCACTTACTTTTCCTGCCGGAGATATAGTTAGAAGCAATAGTTGGTTAGGAGATTATAATGGAGATGGTTTAATGGACTTATTAAGTTCCAGTAATAATAAATACGCCATATATTATGCTAACGGTATAAGTTTTAACTATGTCCCTATTTCATATTTTCCCTTATCTAGTCATAAGTGGATTGGTGATTTCAATGGAGACAATATCACGGACATTTTCGATGCTGGTTCAAAAAACATCTACATAAATTCTGACTCCCTTAATCCACAGAAGAATTTTAATCAGCTACCAGATCAAGTTTACTCTATCCAAAACAATATAGGTGGTGTCGTCAATATTAAATATCAACCCATTACAAATGATTCAATATACAGTAAAATAAGTTCTACAGATAGTTCAACTCTTGCGATAGGGATTTTTAATATTTACAACAGTCTTCCCCTATCACCCCAACAAGGTTCTAACTACCCGATAAAACTAACTCAAAGAGCGATGTATGTTACGTCGAATTACTCAGCGGCAGATGGCAGGGGCAATATTTACCATTATCATTATAAATATGATGGAGCTAAAATTGATTTAACAGGACAGGGATGGCTTGGGTTTCATTCCACTTCCGAGACTGACAGTATGAGTAATACCATATCAAAGACGTATTACTTACAAAAATTTCCTTTAACAGGAAAGGTAGATTCAACCATTGTTTTTGACCTCAACAACAACGTACTTTCTACTCAAAAGAATGAGTATAATTTGCTTGAACTTCAAAATATTACCAATTCAAAAATTTACAATATCCAGATAAATAAAGTCAATTCATACCATTATGACTATGGGAAATACAACTATACATCATCCATTAAGTATAAATATGACACTTTTGGCAATCCAATTCTAATTACCAATGTTGGCGACCTTGCTAAACCGCAAAATACACTCTACAAACTAGTAAACTATTTAAATGATACGATAACGTGGTTGATCGGATTACCGACCAAGATGGTTCAAAGCAGCGATTCTCTTGGTAAACTAATCCTTACGCAAACCATAAATACTTACTACCCCAATTCAAATCAAATAAATATTCAGTCTCAATGGTTAAATACTACAGATACATGGTTAAGCACAAGATATATATATGATGCTTTCGGAAACAATACCATAAAAATTGATGCTTCAATGGATTCCACATCCATCGAATATGACCCAATCTATCATACCTTCCCTATAACAAATTATTATCCAAAAAATCAGTGGGGAAAAATACTGTCCACAAAATCTGTGTACAATCCTGCATTTGGCGTAAGAATTGAATCATTTGATGCCAATGGCAACAGATTTGGAATTCTATTGGATCAGTTTGGCAGGGACAGCGTTATGACAGGGCCGGATTCAACGTCTATCAACCAAATTGCACTAGAAATAGTTTCCTATTCCAAATCAAATCCTACGGGCATTTTGACTTCTAAGGTGGTAAGAAACAATTGGGAAGGAACAAGTTGGGATTCAACAGAATCATACATTGATGGCCTAGAACGAAATTATGTTAATGTATGGCGTGGAACCGATCATAGACACATATTGCAGCAAATTGAATACAATAACAAAAATCAAGTCACTAAAAAATCCAATCCCTACTTCATTAACGATAGCATAATTTGGACTACTTATTCCTATGATCCATATGGAAGATTGACATCCATTCACTCTCCTGATTCAACCGGAACCTATAATACAACGCGATTTTCCTACTCAGATAAAAAAATGGAAATTTGTGTGGCTTCAGGAAAGCCAGATTCTGCAGTTAGTTCATACATATTTGAGTACTATAATTCAAAAAAGAAAATAATTCAGCATATAAATAATCTTTCTCAAACTTCAGAATTCTTTTATGATTTATTGGGTAGAGACACACTAGCAACGGATCCAGGAGGACACTCAATCAACCAACAATATAATTCTGTAGGAGACAAAGTATTAAGTTTTAATCCATCCTCTGGAAAAACATATGCCCTATATGATTATTTGAATCGGGCCATTACAACCGTGGATAATAAAGGAGATACACTTATTTCCATCTATGATGGATCGAAAAGACTCATAAAACAAAAATTTCCTGATGGTACATCATACCAATATCTATATGATCTAGCTTATGTTAAGAACGGGCTTGGTCAAATTGGTAAAATAATTCTACAGGACACTGGATTATTTTATTCCTATCAATATACACCTTATTCGAAAAAATCAAATATTACCTTCAGTTATAAAAACAGGTCATTTACTGAAAATTATAGTTTCAACCCCGATCAAAGTATTTCAAAACTAATTTACCCTGACTCAACCATTGCATTCTATAGTTATTATCAAAACGGAATGCCAAAGAGTATAAGCTTACTAGATCAGAAAAATAAAAATATCGCACCTACCCCAATATTTGATTACCTTGCATACAATGCACAATCCAATGGGGTTTTGTTACAGTATGGTAACCAGGTCCAAAGGAATAATTCGTTTCTTCCTTCAGGCCAATTGCATCAATATAAAATTACTTCCCCTAACAATGATATTTTAGTCAATCAATTATATGATTGGAACAATGTTAACGAAATCGTTTTAATTGCAGATAGTGTAAATGCACTGTATTCTCAATACTTCAAATACGATAAGGCAGGAAGGTTGGACTCCGCAAGGGGAGCTTATGGAAATTACGGCTTTGCTTACGATAATTCAGGAAACCTTTTAAAAAAAGATTCAATCTCATTTGAATACACCAATTATCAAGTTACTTCAGGAACTAAAAATGGGAATAAAATATATAGTGCCCTCTATGATTTGAATGGAAATCAAACACAAAGAGTCATGGAAAATGGAAAGAAATTACTTTCGGAGGAGTACAAATTTGATGCTTTAGACAGACTCACCACCATTTCTGTCAACAATACACCGATGTTCAGTTTTATGTATAACCATCTTGGAAATAGGATTGAAAAGAGAGACTTAAAAAACAAGGTAAGCACCATGTACATCAGTCCAAATTATGAGTTAACCACGACTCCTGATAGTGTTATCATGACTAAATACGTTTTCACCGAAAATAAAATAGTTGCGACCATAACCAATGCCTCTCCAAACAAAAACAAATCTTTAAATAACGGTTACCCAGGAATTCCTACCAGTGGAATTATATTTTTTCACCAGGATCTAGTGAATAGTACAAAAGTTACCACTTCACCCTCCGGTCTATTGCAAAATCAGGTTTATTATAAACCATTTGGTGAAGTGTATCAATTCACTGGGAAAAATAACATCAGGTATACTTTTGGAACAAAGGAGTTTGACGCAAGTGGATTGTACTATTTCTCAGCCCGTTATTATGACCCATTCACAACCCGATTTATCTCTGCTGACAATCAATTGGCAGGGGGAAAATTTCGAACGGATGCTTTTAATAGGTACGCATATACCATCAATAACCCTATCAAGTTTTCAGATCCAAGTGGTCATGATCCATTGACTGACGTTAAAATCGGACTCTTATTCACCGCTGAAGCTGTCTTAGACATTGCAGCTGATGGTGCTTTAACCCCTGAAGAATTAGAAATTGATGCTGATTTCTATTCAGCTCTCAGAGCTTCTCGAAGAGTTTATGATGAAACCCAAGGGAGGAGCGGAATAAGTCAGGACGAAGCCATTAAGGCATTTAAAGGCAAAAGGGATGCAAATAGGGGGCGATCTTTAGATGAACGAACAAGTAATAGAGATTGGAATGCTAACACAGGTAGACCAAATGCATACAAACCAATAACTTCAAATGGTTATGGGGAACCCGGCATCGATGACCATGGTAATTCGATATACGCAAATAAATCTCCTCTTCAGTTGCAAGATGAACAAACAACTTTCGCTAGAAATTATGAAAATCAAACGTTATCGTTTGGAAGTACACGCGATGGAAATGCAGGTATCACGCAACTGTTGAATGAATCAACAGGGTTAAAACCCTATAAGTTTACCTTAAGTTTTGATGATTATCAAATTAGTATTGGCACCCATGACAAGTGTACTCACGCCGCATTAGAGAGTCAGCAAGGTGGAGGTCATGTGTATACTGCGGGACATGTTTGGATGGACAATGGTCAGTTACAGGTTGTAAACGAAACCGGTCATTATCAAACTTCTTTTGGCAGTCTAAAAATGTCTGATCCGGTTTGGCGAACATTAGGATTTACTAATATAGAATATATTGAGTTCTAACGATGATATACGTGTTTACAGTTCAAATTCACAGCACTTAGATCATTCCACTTGGGCAAAACAGCTAAAAAAATTGGATTGATCCCTCTCTTCGCTAATGCATTTAATCATATGGATGAGAATAATAATAGGTGATCCTTAAGGGATCACCTATTATTAATTACTAACGTTTGTTAGTTATTTTTTAGAAACCAGTATTTTACTTTCCAGTTCCTCAAGTGCAACACCTTTGGTTTCAGGAACCTGGAAGTGCACCCAGAGGAGTTGAAGGATCATCAAAAAACAGAAGATGCCGAAAATTAAGGAGGGGCTGAACCATTGTACCCATTTTGGGAAAATCAGTGTCAGCAGTGCTGCCAGAATCCAATGGGTCGAACTTCCGAAGGACTGCCCCGCATCGCGGTAACGGTTTGGAAAAATTTCGCTGATGAATACCCAGATGACGGCTCCTTGGCCAATGGCATGTGCCGCAATAAATCCAAAAATACAGTAGGGAATGATACTTACCATATTCGTTGCAAAAGCCCAGGAGCATAATCCCAACGATAAAATATATCCGAAAGATCCCCAATACAGTAAAGTCTTTCTTCCAGCTTTATCGATCAACCAAAGTCCAATTAAGGTAAACAGAAGGTTTACCAATCCAATCCCGATGGATTGCAACATAGCGACTTCATCACCCAGTCCAGCCATTTCAAAAATCCGTGGGGCATAATACAAGATAGCATTGATGCCAGAAAGTTGATTAAACAGGGCAATAAAAAATGCCAATGCAATGGGTTTTGAGAGTCTTTTGGTAAAAAACGATGTGCGTTCTGGAACATTTGGTTTTGTGGAAGCAATGCGCTCAAGCATTTCATCGATCGTTGATGCATTGGATTGCGTTTGCAGTTTTTCCAATATGGCACGAGCACCTGGTTTATCGTTTTTACGGAGAATCAACCAGCGCGGACTTTCTGAAAGTCGCATACACAAGAGGAGATAGATCAATGAGGGTATTGCCTGGATCCCTAACATGTAGCGCCATGCCTCCGCACCCAATGGTCGTAAGAGCGCATTGGATACATAGGCCATCAAAATTCCAAAAACAATATTGAATTGAAACAATCCCGTCAGCTTACCGCGTTGTTCAGGAGGAGAAATTTCCGTTATGTACAAGGGCGCAGCGATGGTTGAGATTCCAATGCCCAGACCACCCATAAAGCGAAATCCCATCAAAACAAACTCGTTTGACGCAATGGCACTCCCCAATGCAGAAACCAAATACAATAATCCGATCAGCATCAGGGTTTTTTTCCTTCCCCAACGTTCCGTAGGCCAGCTCCCGGTAAGGGCTCCGATTACTGTACCCCATAACGCCATGCTTATGGTCAATCCATGCGTAAAATCATCCAGTTGCCAAAGGCTTTGTATCGTTTGTTCGGCCCCTGAAATAACCACGGTATCAAATCCAAATAAAAATCCGGAAAGGGCAGCTACCAGGGCACTAAAATATAAAACGGAGTTGTTGTTGATTTTTGCCATGTGTTTCTTTGATGAAGTTACTCAGTGAATGAAAATTTATAAGTGTCGTTTATTATTTTCTCAAAATCACTTGAATGTTTTCACATTTTATATCGCTGACATCCTGATAATAAACCGCCGCAGCTTTATCATCGCCACGCACAGTTAAAGATTCAATGCAAAGGTCATGAACATCATCAAATACCATGGCGGGACGATAATCAGGCTCTTCTATTTTTAATTCCACGTTGCGGAAACTTATTCCTTTAACATGCCTGACATAAAAGCCCCAGGCGGGCAATTCCCCAAACATGGAAAATTCCGGATAACTGGTTTCCAATTCGGGAACATCTTTGATTCGATAAAGCGGCATGTTGGCATAGGCTTTATTTCCTCTACCCGGATATTTAATGCTGACGTTTTCGATCCGGACATTTTCTACATATACCCCCGGGTTGCCGGTAATGGAGGAAGGAAACGTATTGGCGAAAGTCGACAATGCAGGACCTCTTATGGTATACTTCAGGTCAGGAGCTTCAAATGGGACTTCGACCTTGACATCTCTGATGGTCACATTTTTGAGCGGACCCGCTTTTTCAGCGCCCCGAACCCGGCCAATGCGCATAAAAATGGCATTCCCCGTATTTTTAGCCCTGATTTTTTCCACCAGCACGTTCTCGATAAATCCGCCCTGTGTGGCTTCGATGGCAATCGCAGAACGAAAAGTGTCATACACCTTAATGTTTTGGATGACCACATTCCTGGCTCCGCTGACCAGCGAGGTTCCGAATTTTATTGCCGAAGCACTTGAACGAACGGTGCAATCCGCAATGTAGATATCTTCATTGATTTGTGCCAGGCTGAAATCTTCCGATTTGATGCAAATTCCGTCGTCAGAGGCATTGATATGACAACGCGTCATTCGAACTTTTTGGCAATCCACTAAATCAATTCCGTCGTTATTCCAATAGGCGTCGCTGTCGACGGTCATCTGATCAATCGTGATCCTGTTGCATTGTTCGTAAGATTGAACCCAACTGGACGCATTCTTCATCGTGACTTGTCGAATTTGAATTCCACTGCATCTAAAAAATTCGATCAGCTGCGGTCTGAATTCATGCCACACCCGTTTTTCTACAAAATGGTAATGCTTGCTGTCAATTTTACCTGCATAAAATAAACTGTCCAGGTGCAATCCCAATGCTGCTCCCTGCCCATCAATTGTGCCCTTCCCTGTGATACCAATGTCGATAGCGTCACGTGCTAAAATCATGGCCATCCATTTATATCCCCGGGCATAATCCTTGAAATTCGTACTTCCCAATAACACCGCCCGTTTTTTTAAATGCAGCGTTACACCGCTTTTCATCCAGATGGATCCCGTCAAATAATAACCTTCGGGAATGACCACTACTCCACCTCCTTCAACATGAGCCTGATCAATGGCTGCCTGTATAAAAACCGTGTTCAGGGTCTTTCCATCGCCTTTGGCTCCAAATGCCCGAATGTCATAATTTGTTGCATTCACTTCAAAGCATAGGAAGAAACTCCACAAAATCAGGAGATGGTAAGATTGCATAAATGACAATTGCTTTGCAAACATACAGATTTCGCAACGTTGTAAATAACCCATCAATGACCCAATTCATTTCAAGCCATTAAATCCGGTGGGTGGCATGGATGTAAGTGGATTTTCAAAAAATGTAATCGTTTAAATCAAGGTCATTATGTTGCTTGCAATGTAATTTAATCCGTTGCTGGTTGATGACCACCCTCCACCACCGATGGATTATTTATGAACTGCTGTCAGCATTCTGACTATCTTTACCACAGTCGTTTATCGGTTACACTTATTTTTCTGGATGCGATGTTTGTCTTAAGGCTAAATGCAATGAAATTCGGAGGTTTAATGGTTTTGTGGGTTTTGTTATTAACCTCAGAATGGGCTTGTGAAAATCCTTATAAGGTTCAGGACAAAGCAAAGCTTGATGCATCCTGGGATTCATCATGGTCTCCAAATGGAATGCAAAACGAACCCTCTCCTGTTAGCGTCAAAGTTGCTCCTTTGATTTCTACACGGTTTGAAAATTTGGATCATTTCAAGACGGTAGTATCGCTCCGGTATGAAAATAAACTCTCCGTGAGCGATAGCGTATATACTGTCCACTTAAACTTTAATGACCGGGGTATTCAAGTTCATCATAGTTTATCCAGTGGCTTGAAACAAGGAGAATTACTTCCCATTCAACATGCAGAATTTTCATCAAAAATGAAATTTGCACGTTTACACCCTTATGTGGTTCGTCATCGAAAGGAACTGGAAGTGGCACAACTATTGAGTCGCCGGAGAGCAGATATCTTTGGATCTAAAGATGTGGCATTTTATGATCTTGCCGAAGCTTCTTTTCGTCGAATTTCTACACCAGAGCTGGCATTTATACGTTCGAGAGACAGTTCGGAAAAAGGATTTATCAATACCTTCAATCACGTAACAGCACAAGCGATTTTGACTTCCTTCTTTACTGAAGAACTTGCAGACTTAATTGGTGATTTGCACGAACGTCAATATATGCCTGAGCTTACCACGGGGCTTTTTAAAGAAACGGTTTTGGAGGACACCATCAACAATCCGGTAGACAATTATGTAGACATCATTAACAATGAGATCGGACAAATGCTCGGAAAAGAGTTAAAATCCAAATACCAAATTCGCCGGGAAACCCATGTCACCCCGGAATTATTGGCTGCATACCTCAATGACCTGCATGCATATTACATGAGGGCTTTACACATCGGATTAGAACCCTATCGGACGATTGATCCGGTGGTGATTAAGTTTTCGAAAAAATTAAACAAATTGTTGCAAAAGCTTTGAGGGTAATGAAATATTGTAATACCTGAAATTTATTTAAGCTTCAAAATAAATCGGGGATTTACTGTATCCGTAACGGCAAGACTATCGGATACGAGTTGGTATTTTTGAGCGACCTCCTGACTGCCGGTGTTTTCATCTTTAAGGAGGAGTTCCATCCAATTTTTCTGAACGATGGCATTTTGCAAATTGGCACCTTCCAACTGCACGCCCTTGAAACTGGCATCATACAATGAAGCATGGGTAAAATCCACATAACGTGCAATGCTCCCCCAAAAAGATGAATTGCTGATGTCGGCTGAATCAAAAATGCAATGATCCATTCTGGTTTGTATGAAGGTTGCATATTTAAGGATGGACTTATGCAAAGTTGCGTTGGACATATCGGCACTATCGAGTCGCACGTGGTACATGGTTGCCCCATTGATTTTACACCACTTGAGTTTGGTTGACATCAGATTGGTTTCGACTAAAGAAGCGTTATTCAGATTAGCAGATTCGAGTGCAGCATTTCGCAATACAGCATAATCCAGTCGCGCTCTTTGCAGGTTGGCACGCTCCAAACTGGAATGGCTTAAATCAATTCCGGAAAGATCCTTTCCGCCTAAGTCTGCATTTCGAAGATCACTGTAAGCAAAACTAACTGCAGTCTTGATCTTTCTAAAGGAAAATGAATCCATGGGTGTATTGAGCAGGGCGAGCAATAACATACCCCTCAAAGAACTTAAATCCTGATAGGCTTTTCTTTCGGGATCCCATTCCTTTTGTGCTTTAAAAGCAGTACTCAAGTCAACGAGTCGATGAACCATGGAATTCACCGTCTGGGTATCGCGAAGTCGATTATTGGTGGAATCTAAATGACGGATCAACTCCAACATCAGGAAGATTTTTTGTTTTTGGTCTTCTGTACTGGCTTGATCCTGGCAGGTCATTAATTGTTGTATGCTTTGTTGATTTTGCAGCTTCACTTTCTTAAGGGTTTCATTCTGGTGAATGGTCCAGGCCAATAATCCAAAGGACAAGAGGCCCAGAAATAACCAGGGCCACTGAATGGAGCGGCTGCCCTGAATTTCATCGGAGGGCATTGCTGAGGCAGGTGTGAGCGAAACCCGTTTGCCATTGATCCAATGGATGGACAGCATCCAAACACCAAGCGCCAGGCATGCCCCAAAACCTAAGAAAAAATTACTTTTTGACTCAACGAAGGGTACGTTAATGTAACCCATAAACCAGCCCAGCAGTAAACTGCATAGCCAAAACAAAAAATATCCCAGCCTTCGAAACATTTTCAATGTCGGGCGCTTGTTTATCTGTTTAGAGTTTAAAAATTGTCAGGCCAAAAGTAATTAATTCTCTCAAAGTTTTTTATCGTCTTCCCCATGTGAATGGTACACTATACATGAATTACAAAAAAGCAAGTGGTTGCAGGATACATCAAGCCATTCTAGATGACTTTCCCAATTCTCCTGCATGTACCTGAATGATGAATTTACTTAATCAGGACTCTAAGCGGTTTATGTAAATCAAACAAAGGATTGTTGCGCACCATTTATCCTATGGCACAATAAGAGTACAATTGATCATTGGCGAAAAAGAAAAATGATGCACTGGGCACAGCCTGCACTAGAAGATAAAACATAGAACATAACTAACGTACGTTAGTATCTATACTCTTTAGTGATTTTGGTCGAACTATAGTTGTAATTTTCTGTGAATTGCCAATTGTTTGCGCCGCCTCCAGTGACTCCTCTTTCATGCAGATGTTTTTCGTAGTTCTTGAGAAAGTTGTAATCCATCTCTATGAACTTTAAATTATTGGGCTTAAACTTTTGGAGAGATAACATTGCACACCTATATACAGCTGCGTTCTTTACTTTATCCTTAGCTTTATTGTCTTTGATGATCATTTGAAACAGTTCGTAAACATCGACTTGTCTTTTGCCGTGAGTGAATTGCTCCTTGAAACTTTTGAAGTCAAATGGTTTGCCAGACAATAAGTATTCGTCAACCAATCTATTGGCTTTAACCAAGTACTTCTGAAGTATCAAGTTTTTTTCCTTATAATTGTCTTCGTTTTTGCGAAAGCGACCAAGGTCGTTATCAAAGGTTTTGGGCGTAGCTTCCAAAGGTAGATAGATACGCCTGACAGTTCCTCGATATACTTGAAGGACGATTGGGTGCTTACCTGATTTTAGTGTTTTAGATAGGTAGCATTTGATCTTGCAAATTTCCATCGGGTTCAAAAAGGGGTAAAAAGTTAAACAATTTGATTAAATGCCAATTTTTAACTCCCTGTTACTGAGTACTCCTATTATACTGATTTCCCTGGTAATTGCAATACAAACTGCCTTCCGGGCAGTATGCTTATTCTATTTACTCCAACGGTATCTTAAAGGCACAGGGATATTGGCAGAAAGCCGAGTAATGGATTTTCACCATTGAGTGACTACACAAGGGCTAGGTTCAATCACCCTATATTTATTCAATTTAAACAGAATATAAATTTCACTTACTTGGCAGAATTAAATAATATGGATTGCATCAAACCCTGATTACAAAGGAAACATCACCCTTTATTCATTCTATTTATGCACTGCATAAATTCCTCATGACGCTGACATGACCGACTAATTGTAAAGCGATTCAAGCCACACAAAAATCTTGCTCAGGAGGCAACCAAGCGAAACATCGATAGGCTGACGATTGGTTGTACTTTATTCATTGGCCAGGATGAACTCAAACTAAGTTTATATGAAAATGGTTTCTTTGGCACTCTGTAGAGATCGCATTGATTATACATGATTATGGATTCATTTGTCGCGGTTAGTTCTAACTCGCTAATTCATCTTGCTTATGAACAAAGTTCATGTTCAAACGCATAAACTGGAATAAAATAATAAATAAATCGAATCCATATTTATGCAACTACCAAACTATCCAAGTAACTTAGAAATCCTTATCATTGCATATGAGCTTAGTTCATTTATTTGTATTCGTTGTCTATTGCCTATATGGAATAGGAATTCAGGAAAAACCATCGGAACCTAAACGTTCTCCTTCCACAAATCCCTTTTACCGAAACACTAAACCCATGGTACGCTGGTTTTGGTTTGCTACCAGGATTAAGGAACAGGATGTGAAACACCAATTGGATTGGGCTAAGCGCAATCATTTTGGCGGAGTAGAAATTGCCTGGTTGTATCCTCTGCATCGTTACCAGGAGTGGTTTGCAAGGGATTATAATCGCCATTACCCCGTGGATACCAGCGCACAAAAGTGGCTGAGTGAAGAATGGACGGAGATTGTGGCTTATACCAAGCGGTATGCAGATACCATTGGCCTGGCCTGTGATTTTACTTTTGGCAGTGCCTGGCCGGTCGCCGAACTGAACATTCCTAAAGCCTATGGTACGCAGATCTATGGAGATACGTCCTTTAGTCAACTTTTGACGTTTTCCTGGGCCTGGCCGCAGAATATGCGCGTCATCAATCACATGGATGAAAAGGCATTTACTTTGTTTGCAAAACCTTATGAGTCTGCAATGAAAGAGGTCTTGAAAGGTCCAAAGACCGTATTGTTTACGGATTCCTGGGAAATAAAACTCAATGGTAAAAACAAACTATGGACACCTGGATTTGATCAGAGATTCAAAAAAATGTTTGGATATGATATTTTACCCTATATGAAAGCAGGTATCGATACCTTTCCAGATGTCCGGTACGATTACATGTTGCTGGTGGATGATTATGTAACCCATGGATTTTACAAACCCTATGTACAAAAATGTAAAGCCATGGGTGCCTGGTCACGTGTGCAATGTCTTGGAGCTCCCGCAGATGTGATGACGACTTATGCTTTACCGGATATTCCTGAAACGGAAGCGATGTTGAACAATCCCAATTATTCAAAAATCGTTAGTTCTTCGGCTTGTCTTGCTTCAAAAAAAGTAGTTTCCAGTGAATCCTTTACCTGCATGTACGGATTTCCAGGGACCTACCTTCGCAAAGAACAAACTGCGGATGTTAAGATGGTGGCAGATGCCTTGTTTGCCAATGGCGTTAACCACCACATCTATTGCGGAATGCCTTTCAATCCCAAGGGATCTGACACCATAGATTTTTTTGCAACCTGTTATTTCGGCCCAGGAGGTAGTTTGACAGAAGAATTACCTCAACTGAATGCATACGTAGAAAAAGTATCCGCCTACATGCAAAAAGGTAAAACCTACACCGATGTTGCCGTATATATTCCGTATGAAGATGCACTTATCAAAGGACCTTTACCACCCGAACGGCAGCGTGTCTGGGTATGGGGAGAATATGAATTGCGTTACGTCTTTACACCCGAGGAAACAGAAGGCTATCATCCCATATGGATTAACCGGCACTTTTTGAATCAGGCCAAATGGAAAAACGGTAAATTGATCGTAGGTGATGCAACGTTTTCACTGTTGTATGCGGATGTTAAATACATGGATGTAAGAGCATTGAAGCGCATTTTGCAATTGGGAAGACAGGGTTTAAAAGTTTGCATCAAGCAAATTCCCTCACAGCCGGGAAAAATTAAATCTCCCGAATATACATCCATGCTCAAAGAATTGATGTCATTAAAAAATGTTTCTCACGATTTTAAACAGTTGATCGGACATCCACCCTTGATCAAAGGAGACAGTCTGCCGGATCATTGGTGTCGCATCGATGAATCCGGAAACAAATATTTGTTCCTGGCACAGTGGCCTTCTAAGAATCTCGAGTATCCGGTATATTCTGGCCAGTCTTTTTCACAAGAGACTAAAACCATGAACTTCACGCTATATTCAAATGGAAAGCTGCAGGACGTTAAGTTGCAGTTTGATCCTTATCAATCCATTCTGCTAAAAATTAGCCCTACAGGTGTCATTACTCAAGAAGACATTCGGTATTATCCCAAGCCTCCTGTGGTAAAACCTAAGGAGAAACAGAAAATGTATTTTTAATTTCGATTATTTCAACAGACAAAGTGATCGTTGCATCACCTACGATCACTTTATGGCAGTATTTGATTGTATCCAGCTGAAGTCATTCATCCTTAATGACATTTTAGGACTTAGAACGCTGAATGTATAAAATGGATTTTCGCTTGCAAAATCCTGTATTTTATCGTTAGGGTTTTGATCATACAATTAACATAAAATCTTCAGATGCAACAGAACTGTAAATCGAAATAAATTCTCCCTTTGACAGTCCGCCTTTGGTCGGTAAGACATTTAAAACGCTAATGCTCACCCGGATAGAAGCCACTTTTTTTATGTAGGATTAATTATTATTTTCCAATAGGCCTTAATTTTTTCGTTAGATTTACACAATAACAATTAACCAAACATTTTTAATTATGAAAACCAACAGCAAAAGATCAATTGAGATTGAACGTATACTTATTCTATTGGGTTTATTGCCTTTTATGTTCATGATGATCGGGTGTTGGCCCTTTAATCAAGCAAGTCAGGTCGTGGATTGTCCTCAGAATGGTACCGCAATAAGTTGCCAAGATTATGATACTATTTTCGTGAAAAATCCAGATAACCCCAATGACAGTTTGGGGATTCCAATAAAATGCAATCAGGTCATTTTTATGCCCAGTGATTCACCTGCGTTAAAGTCATTTAATGAAGAAATTCGCGACTATCTGCGCAGGAAGTGTTTTGAACCAGAATTTACCTGTCCATGTACACCTGCATTTGAACTTTGGGAAAATAGAACCACCGAAGGCATTGATGTAGGAGTCGTGGTGGCCGGAGCACCGAGAACAAGTGGAGGTGGCGCCGATGTCGGGTTGCTGCCCAATATCCTATTGGATACTTTTGAGCCTGAGGTAAGTCTAAGTAATGTAGATAGCGTTCGTGCAGGCAAGTCTGGATGCTTGCCTGGAGAGGCTAGTGTTACCATAGCCATTGTTGACACCGGTATTGATACTCTGGTGTCGCCAGCAAGAGCGTATCGCGCACAACAAACACAACGCGAAAGAAGTNNAACACTATCACGAAAATAATTTGTCTTGTGCGCCTCGCAGAATGAATCACCAGAGCAGTGGAATACGGTTTGCTGATGCAGAATTCGATGCTTCTAATGTAGATTATCACAGCCATGGTACGGCTATTCACGGGGTCATCACGGGAAACTCAAACATCAATTTTGATGGTGATGTCCTGTTGTCCATTCTGAATGTAAAAACGACCCTCGGAATGACAAAACAATCCTATTTGTTTGATAATTTATGTGGAATCAATTATGCGGTGAAACAAAATGCCCAAATCATTAATTTAAGCTGGGGTTTCAAATATTTTGTTTCGGAAGAAGATTCAACCTTAACCAATTCACTTTTTACTGCTTTTACGAAAGTCATAAGGGCTAATCCCAATGTGATATTTGTTGCCGCTGCTGGAAATGATAGCATGAAGCTTGACAGACAGAAATTATTTCTTCCTGCTAGTCTTACACAAACGTTTGGAAATTTAATTTCGGTTGGTGCATTGGGATGGTATAAAAGTGATACGGCAATTTGTCCTTTCTCAAACTATTCGGATCATTATAGCGATTACGTAGATGTTTATGCTCCCGGGTACAATATTGCTGTTCCATACAAGATGGCTTATTCAAGAAATGCATCCGATTTAAGTCGGGCAACTCAAGCAGGAAGGAATAATACATCCGATAATCGCTCTTCACCATATTTGATAAAGTCCGGAACATCCTTAGCCGCTCCCTATGTGGTGCGTGTAGCAGCCATGCTAAGATCAAGATACCCACAACTGCAGGCAGGCCAAATTAAAGGAAAAATTGTTGATGGAGCCCGCATCATGAAAGATGAGATAAAAGGTATAAAATATAAAGTGGTTATATTGAAAAATGAGAATGAAATATGTAAGTATTAAAATAACATTATATGAAGATGTACTGAAATGCCCGTTTATAAAAATTCATTAAATCGAACATGTTATGAAAAATACTACTCTCTTCCGGTGGATTATAATGTCCATTATGGTCGCATTATTGGCTTGGTTTATAATCCAAAAATATTGCAAACCTAGGTGCAGAAACGCCTATCCGACTCATAAAATATGCCAGGGTTTAGACACCATCTTTATGAAACATGATAGCGTTACCCGATTGGTTCCTTTGGTCATTCGGTGCAATGAAGTCATTTTAAATCCTGGAGTTCAAAATGCTGCTGAATTGCGATCATATCTCAAAAGATTATGTTTTGAAAAAAGAGATAGTTGCCACTGCGGCCCACATTTTGAACTATGGGTGAATCCGGATGTGAACGGAATTGACGTCGGGGTAGTGGTCAGTGGTGCGCCTAAAATTGGTGGAGTTGGCTTGGGTTTGTTACCAAATGTGGTGTTATCGTTGCCGGAGCCCATAGATACTATGGTAAAGGATACACTCCCCTTCCATGAAAATCTGGCTATAAACTGCTTATATGCAGAATTGCCTCCAGTCCAAATCGGTATAGTTGATTCCGGAGTGGATCCAAGCTCAGATCCAGCGATCAATGGTTTACATGCAATGGAATGGCATGGTTATAATTTATTCGACAGATGCATACAAAACGTTTATCCATTAGGTGTTGAATGCTTATCAGGACGTAACAACTTATCTCCCGTAGATTCCAATGGACATGGGACCAGCGTAAATGCAGTTCTGGTTGGAGCTTCTCATCCAAATTTCAATATGAAAATTCCATTGAACTTTGTGAATGTAGATGTGATGAAGGGTCATACGAAATCCGGTACTCTATACGATGCATTGTGCGGACTTTACTATGCTTTGGAACAGGAAGTAAAAATTATCAATGTGAGTTGGGGTTTCAGGTGTTTGAATACCTTAAAACATAAAGACATTTTTACCGCCGTAGAGCATGCATTTAATAAATTTCTCACTGACGCAAATCATCACAATAACAGCGTTCTGGTCATCGCAGGTGCGGGTAATGACGGAAATTATTTAACAGACTATGATTACTTTTTTCCTGCCAGTCTGGCCTGTTGCCACGATAATTTGATTTCAGTAGGATCATTGGATAAAAGCGTAAACATTGAATATGCAGATTTTTCTAATTATGCCAAGTTGAGTAAAAATTTCATCACCCTTTTAGCGCCCGGAGATGAAGTCATAACAGTATATCCAAAGTATTTACAATCACTCGCTGGGTTCTCTACACCAACAGGTTATGCTATGGTTTCCGGCACTTCTTTTGCTGCGCCTTACATTTCAAGAGTGTCCGCAATGATACGCGCCATTCATCCTTCAAAAACGGCAGCTGAAGTTAAACTTAAATTAATCGATTTAAGCAAAATTGAGTCGAGTGGGCTTAGAAGTGTTGACTTTAGAGTCATTGATTTTAAGGGTTTTGGAACCAAAGTTTGTGATCCACTAGTCGTTCCATTGTAAGTGTGCAAGGTGAGAGTCTTATTTTCTGTAAACTCAATGTACATGAGAATCTATTTATTTCCCATTTTTATTTTTGGGCTTTTGGCCTGCGAAACAATGAGACAAAACCAGGATGCTGATAAAAGATCGGTTCCTCCTGCTTCCGTTTGGAATTCAGATTTTGATCAAATGATGGCTACGGGAGCTAGGGACTCCTCCGTTTCTATGTTCATGGATTCGTTTCTTCGGACAGGATTTCAAAACGATTCTCTTTCTCAGGTCTTGGCAGGAAAATTATTTGACTTGGGTAGTTCATATTTATTTGCCAATACCCAACTCTCAAGAAATGCATTTATTTGCGCCATACGATTGCAATCTGCACAAGGAAAAGACCCATTCAATTTACAAAGTGTAAGAGCATTGACCAACATTGGTTTCAATTATTTAATCGAAGGTGAACATTTTCAGGCCATCCGGTATTTTGATTCTGTATTGGTTTTTAAAAACCAATTTCCCGTATTTCCTACCTTGTTTGCATTGACCCGAAAAGGAGAATCTCTGACTCAACTTGGAGAACTCAAATCAGCACTACACAGCTTTCATAAAGCAGAAGAAATTTTTATTCATGCAAGTAAAAACATAAATAATCTTGATGCAGAGGCTTGGTCAAAGGCCCGTAAAAGGATATTTGATTTATACGTTCAATGGGCATCCACCTTGATTCTCGATAAGCATTTCCACGAAGCTGAGAACGTCTGCACAAGAGGGATTGAATTTTACAGAACCTATGCAGATGCTCCAGATACCTCCAATGGTTTGGCAGGTATTTTTTTGATAAAGGGAAATGTTCTTTTGGCGAAGGCAGAAGAAAGCCAGGATTCCAACATCAAAATGCAGTTATTGAATACTGCAAGAATTGCTTATCAAACTGCCAACCAATATTATGAAGAGATTGAAAAACCGGAATATCAACTCTTCGCATTAAACAATATTGGTACGACTTATTACAAGCAATTAAAATATCATGAAGCTTTAGCAACCTACCAATTCGCCATAAAATTGAATGCACATGGCGGAAACCTTTTGGATCCGACACAGTATTCCTCTTCCTTACTGAATTCAGGATCATGCTTTTTTAAAATTGGAAAAATTGATAGTGCATTGAGTTACTATCAGCAATTATTAAATTCATTTACAAAAGGAGAAAATTCTGAATTACCTCAAATTAAACAACTCGCGAAAGATTATGATCTATCCTGCTTTTTACTTGGGTCCCTTGGCAGGGCTTATTTGGTTAAAAGCAACGAGGATATTTCGTTTCAGCACAAGTCTCAAGTGGCATATGACAGCCTTTCGTTATTGTTAAATTACATGAGGGGAAACCTCATGAATGATCAGGCAAAAATAAGACTTGCTGAAAAGGCTCGCCATTGGATACCCGATGCTGTACTGGATATGTCAAAATTGTATTTGAGCACCGGAAAGATAGAGTTCAAGGAGAAAGTTTTCCATTTCATCGAACACAGCAAAGCCTTCTCGTTATTGGAAGCTTCACGCCTGAACAACGCAACGGAAAAACTTCCGAAACCGCTTCAACGAATCCAAAATGATATTTCTAACATGCCATTGGATGGAGATGCTGATGCGCAATTAAAATTTGCCAGTAAGCAAATTGCTTTTTTCGAACGACTACAACATGAGGCACCTTCCTATTTCACATTAAAATATGGGGGAATCAAAATAGATCCAAAACATTTACAAAATAAATTATTGGAACCCGACCAATCGATGCTGGAATATTTTATTCATGACTCATTGCTTTTGATACTGGTTTTCCAACGGGATACCGTTTTACTGGATACCGTAAATATGACGAAACGCGAATTGTATCGGTTGGTTTCTGAATTCAGGGACAACATGAATCCCGTAGACAGCACTGGTTTGATTTCAGAAAGTAAACAAAGTTTGTTCTGTAAACAAGCGAATAGATTGCATGATATTTTGGTGGGCAGAATGAAAAGTCGCATCAGACTCAATTCAAGATTAATTATTATTCCCGACGGTCCCCTGAATGATTTATCCTTTGATGCCCTGTTGAGTCACTGGGTTCCGGGAAATAACCATGTACCGGATCTAGTAAAAAATGAAGCTTTCCTTGTTCAGCAATACGCAGTGAGTTATTGTTTTTCAGCAAGCCTTCTGGAGGAAATGAAAAAATCAAATTCGCGGGAGACACTCGAACCAAAACTGGCATTATTTGCTCCAAAGTTTCATAAAAATTCTGTTTTGTTGCCATATATGTATTATCAACAGGAAGAAATCGGGCAGATCAAGTCAGCGATCAGTTCCTCAACATCTTTTAAAGAAAATTCAAAAGAAAAATTTATTGAAACAACCAGGAAAAATTCATTTATTCATATCGCCACCCATGGTTTTGAATCCCAGGATCCTGATTTAAGTTTTTTGGCATTTGACCAAAAAACTCATGAACCCGATACCACACAATTTCTTTTTTTAAAAGAGCTTTATCATCTTCCGATGCGACAGGAGCTGCTTACCCTCACGGCTTGTGAAACCGCTTTGGGAAAGCTTCGCGAAGGGGAGGGAAACATTAGTTTGGCCCGTGGGTTTGCCTATGCCGGTGTTAAAGCCATGATCACGAGTTTGTGGAAAATTCAAACACAAGGAGCTTCGAAAATTTTACCGCAGTTTTATCATAAATTCTTAAATGAAGGAAAGCCAAAAGACGTGGCCTTGAACGAAAGCAAAAGAGCCTATCTCAAAAAAGGAAAGGCTGTATATCCGGACGATTGGGCAGGTTTGATTTTGATCGGCAATACGCAAGCTAAACGAGAAGGCGGTTCCGGCTCCAATTTAATTTGGTGGATGAGTGCTTTTGTTGTGTTTATTGGTATTTACTGGCTCTGGAGATATCGCAAAACATAATGCTCAGGAGTTATTAATTATTTAGGCATTGGAATCTTTACAAAACGATGCATTCAAAATGGATAATTCCTTTGAGGGTTGAGCGAATGATTTCACTTTATTCTTTGCCTCATTATTTTACTGTGCAGCATTATCATATTGACATAGCCTAAAATCATCGATTTGAAAAACAAATTCAATAAAATCGAATAATGAATTCCTAAAATTCGTCGGTGAACAGCGCGTGGCGAAAATTTC
>JRYK01005564.1_pt1 | contig 48340 bp, 34 predicted proteins | sample 235381 | NCBI WGS metagenome assembly JRYK01 (sample SAMN03074220, study PRJNA261476) | activated sludge metagenome | biome: Wastewater Treatment Plant; feature: Wastewater; material: Activated sludge; isolation source: activated biomass of a wastewaster treatment plant treating hydrocarbon... ... | reverse complement strand
AAGCCCAAAGACTACCATCTTGTTTTATTGCAAGAGTATGAGCATCACCACATGATACTGACTTCCAACAACCAGCATCTTCAATTGCAGACGAATCCAAACAAACATGTAACAGGTCAGCAGTATAACCGCCAGGTAAATACGTTGCGGGATAATCCAAGCAGATCAGATCTGTAGAAGGTGGAGTGCAATAAATCCAGGAAGGATCTTTTACATGCGAGCCAAAGACAACACCGGGAGTTAAAGCTTCAATTTCAATCTTGCCAAAGTAATCGATGGCACAACCAATGTTTAGATCCAAAGCGAAACAGCAGGATGCACTATCCACTTCTATTTCTCTGGCTATGATTTGAATTTCATCGCAGGGATTGCAACAAGGCAATAACTCATAACAATACAAACTATCCTGATAACAAACTTCCGTTTCTCCAAATGCAAGTCCGAAACTAAAACAAAGCTCCTGTGGAGACATCACAGGTGTTGTTGGCACAAGTTTTACACACAAGGTACCGCTAGTCGCACCAGAAGCCAATCCACCTGATCCCAAATCGATTTCAAGAGGATCATAAAATCCACTTGCCCCACAAGGGTACAAGCCGAAACCCGATCCACTGACATCCATAATGAGTTGTGTTGCCGTATAAGGAGAAAGATTTTCAACATTGAAATACACACAGTACTTATTTGGATCGGTTGAGTCACATAAAATCTCCATGTTGATGAGTTGAACACAGTTTGATGCACATGTAGGCGCAACACAATCGGTAATAATTGTGTCTCTGCATACAGCAATACAACCACCCGATTTTGTTCTTTCATACCAGACGAATTCGATTTCCTGTTGATTGGGCGAACCAATTTGTCCGGAAAGGCAGAAGTTTACAAAGCCATCCGTAAAACCACCGGGTAAATTTCCACCTGAATTTTCGATAATTAAAGACACAGGATCGCTATCTACAGTGAATCCGGCCTGAACACTAACTGTACCAAATTCCCATCCCGGTGTTAAAATGTTTACCGTCGCATTTTTAATGCTGAAACCGGCATCATTGTAAAAATCAACGGAATAACAGCAGGCACTGTCAATGCACATGAGTTCCGGATGGTCCACTTTTTCTGAGATAACAGAGATTTTATCGCAACAATCCATGGTATCAGGAGCCATGATGCAATAACAAGAATATTTTCCTATGAAGATGTCGGGAATGGATTGATTACCTTCGGTTGCAGAATATAGTGCACTAACAGCTGGATTAGGATTAGCATCTAAATTAACGGAATTACTTCTGCCAATAATTGCGAATTCTTTCCCGCCCAATGGTGCGATCGACCAACCTGCATCTTCTTTATTTCCATCCAAGTCAAAAGTCTTTGCTTCACAATTGTTGTTGAGGACTCCAAAGAATGTATTAAAAAAATTGTAACCTAGCTCATCTAAATTACCTGAGGAAACATTCATATCTATGTTTCTGCCACCAATAAAATAAATATTTTTATCAAGATCAACAGACAACTCATTTACGAAATTATTCGATGGTAAGGTATAATGACATTGGTATCTTCCATCTGAATCGTATCGAATGATATAAGAAGTCTGACTATTATTATTTTCATGAACAGAAGGTGACCATTTTGGATTAAATTCATAAGTGGAACTTAAACCCTGAAATTTTTCAATGCTTAACGCAAACCCACCAGGATAGGCCTCAACATCTGTTGCAACACCTTGATGGTAGGCATCATATGGAGGCAGAGGCTGTGGTGTTACCTTAATTGGAAAAGCACACAATAAATCAGGTGTTCCTAAAATATCTGTAAATTTTGCAACAAATGCAGCTGAATTTGACGAAGAATTTGGACCATCCGTTAAATCACTCACGCCATCATTATCAAAATCAACTGTCCTGGAATAATTTCCGGCAACATAAAAGGTTTTATTACTCAAGTCAACACTAATTCCCAAGGGATATGCCCCACCTGTATTCGTAGAAGAAGGCGACAAAGTCTTTACCCACAATTGCTTCCCGTTGTAGTCATAAAATTTCACCATGTACATATCCTGGTTACTAACACTGGTGGTAGGCAGTGTTGTATAAATTGCAGGACTTGTTGCTGGAGGTATTATTACATTTTTATCAAATGTTAATTCACCAGTAATGACACCAATTAATATTGGATTGTTATTGTTATCAAGATCCATATCTGATACCAAAGCTCTGTAATCATTATTTCCGTAGATCAAAGCCCAATCCAATATAGGTAGATCCCCATTGCCACAAATTCCTGAATCAGAATACTTCGCCAGAAATACCCTCCTTTCCCCAGTATTATTGGTTAAAATAGTCGGAGGGTTTCCACCATTCGGAAACGAAATCATTGTGCTGTTTGAAATTCCCGTTACATAAAATCCCCCCGAAAAATGTTTAATAACAAGTCCTTGATCCGGGCCATCATTTCCTCCAATCGTGATATTCCAACACAATTCACAACTGTCATTATATTTTGAAACAAAACAATCAGTGCTACCTCCTGGGACATTGGAATAATGCCCAGTGGTATAATAATTTCCTAAGTTGTCTCCCTCAATATAAAAATCCGAGTGATTTGCTAATATCCCATTAACATTTGGAATCTCTGAATCTCCATGTAATCCAAAACAATTTAGAGTAAGCTCCTCATTTTCACAAATTCCACATTGCACACAAACCGTAAAGCAACTATCTTTTGTAAAACATACATCTCCATTGTCATTCAATTCTTCAAAGCGGAGGCAAATTTCATATTCACCTGATTGGGTGTAGGTATGGGATGCATCAACAGAGCCGATCCCTTCAAAATAACCACTGCTGGTGCCATCACCCCAATCTATCATCATGCGCTGACACCAACCAATGCATGGATGGCTGATGCAAATCATGCATGAATCGCGGATCACAGTGACCGGCGTAGTGGTCACGGCTATAAAGGCTTCTTCGTCCACGCAACAAGAATCTAAGGGACAATTGCCGAAATTTAAATTACCAATAACTGTGTGTGCATCTAGCACATCTATTTCATAACTACCTGATGAAGGGTAACTTTGGATGTACCCATTTTGCGGAACTTCACACACAGTATAATGCCCAATAGGCACATCTTGAAAGGCATAAAACCCATCACCCAATGTTTGAGTAGTAGCGATCACAATGCCTGATTCGTCTTTGAGTTGTATTTCCCAGTTAGCTCCTGGCATATCCGAACCATCTCTGACACCGTTGCATTTTTTATCAATAAATTTATATCCAGTTACAAAATTCTTTTGTTCGCAACAGGCGGAGCCTAATAATCCAACGCCAACAATTTTCCCAAGTATATTAAAGCCCATTGCAACACCATAAAGATTTCTCACTTTTGCTCTGATGCAATATTTTCCTGCATTAAGCATAAAAGTATTTGAACTGGAATGAGTGACCGTACCATCAAATGGAGTATGATCGGTACTGCCAGACGAACTGATGGATAATAAGTTTTCAATGAGATTTCCAAACTCGTCGACAAGGCAAACTTCCATTGCATCGTCAGCTAAAGCCTGAACTATTTTAATTCCAACTAATGTCGAATCCTTACACACGCAAAAACAATTTTGGAAAGTGTAAGGAATAAAATCTGGAGCCGGATTGTTCTGTGTCCAATCAGCAAATGGGTGTGCAGATATCCAATGAGACCCTGTTATATTATGCCAACCACTATATGAATTAATTACATAAGATGGAGCTGAACCGCTTCCTCCCCATAAAGGAGATTGGACCAGCGTCCATTGACTGGTTGATGATCCGGGTGGAAGCAAGATTTCATCAATAGGATCATAACCGGTGCTAATGAGAATAACATCTGTCAGACAAGTATCAGGGCATGCTTCACAGCCTAACACACAAACTGTATCCACGCAAGTGCTTGTATTTCCACAAAGATCTGTTGCAGTCCACTGAATGATAGTCGTTCCATCCGGAAAATAATTATCAATAGTTCCCATACCGTTGTAATTATTTATGAGATTGACCATGTCATCACAATCATCTACAGCTACTGGAGGCTGAATGTGAACATATGCTGCACAACTGTCACCAATTTCTGTGGTTCCTTGATAAGTAAATTTTCTAGAGCAATTACTTATTACAGGAGGAACAAAGTCCCACAAACGAATCTCCTGGATGCAGGTTGAACTATTCTGACATAAATCCGTAACTGTAAATTTGCGCTTAATTATTCTTGGGCATGGGCCGCCTGTTTCTTCATCTAAATAGCTGGTTACAATGCTTGTTTGGCAATTATCGCTTAATGTTGGCCATCCCGTTGAATTGGGGTTAATGTCTGAATTACAGTTTAAATCTATACCTTCAGGACAACTTATTTCAGGGGCTTTGGTGTCAGATTGTACAATAGTTTGCTGGCAATGAATCACGTTGCCGCAATAGTCCGTTGCGGACCAATCGCGGAGAATTTCTTTATAACAGGAAGTCATTTGGATGATAAAATCCGAATAGTTGATTACGGGGCTTGGATCCAGGTTGTCTGTGGCTGTTGCGGTACCTGTATTTGTTGGATTGGTAGATGCACTGCAATCTGTTGTAATATTCGGCGGACAAATGATCATAGGAGCTATTTTGTCAGCATTGCTGATGCTAACGGTCTGACAACTGCTGCAATTATTTTGGCCATTGTTTACCGTAACGCAAACGGTGTAGTTGCCATTGGTGCTATAGGAGTAAGAAGGATTCTGCACTGTGCTGGCACAGGGAGGAGTTGTGCCGAAATCCCAACAATAATTTATACTACCGCTAAGATTGGTAAAACAATTGAATTGAACGTTTCCACAATCGTTTTTGGTTAAGGTAATTTCTATCGTACATTTAAAATTACATAAGGGTTTTGTAAGGTAGCTTACAGGTGTTGACGTTTTCGCAAAGGGCTCTTTTAGAGATTCACTCGTTACAGGAGGTGTAACGATCACTTCAGAATAGGTCAGACGGTTGAAACCGGGATTAAATCTTTTTAAGCCGCAAGAATCCAGACCGTTTGCATGCAAAACCATAAATCCATCCACCATTCCAAATCCCTGGGCAGAATTAGTCCGGCTGTCACAATAAATAAAATCGGTCAGACTTACTGGTTGTAAATGCCCGCGTTCCATGTAACTTTCTCCGTTATTGTACTCCCATGCGGCATTGTAACTTAAATCGTTGCCAAGATCATTAAATTCGATGATGCACGGACGAAGGACGGGCCCGGATGTTCTGGTTGCCAGCGCATAATACTGATTTCCGCCACGGTGAACAATTTGATAAACTTCAGTGAGGGATGCATTGCGACTTATGAATCTGTTGGCATTGGTAGACGTGACTTTAATGATTTGGGATTGTGGACTTGGAGCGTTGATGGAACTGGCTACGAGGATCTCATTATTCGGGGTGCGCAACAGGTCGTTGACCGCCACATTTAATCCAAATGCGCGTCCAAGTGAGGTACTTACATTGCCAGCAGCATCAGTCACCACATAAACACCCTGATTATTTAGCTTTCCTAACAGAGCTAATTGGCCAGCAACTCCATTGAATAGAGTTATTTTAGCATGGAATTCATCATCCGTATTCAAAGAACCATATCGTTTTCTCCATCCAGCTGCAGAGGTGCCTCCATTGGGATTCATGGTAGTAACAATGACATCGTCGTCGTTGCGATTGTTGGTCCGGTTTGCAGAGCCCACCACAAGATACCTTGTGTCAAATGTTACATGAAGCGGGTTGGTGATAATGCTGTTATACGATTCGTTGATAAAATAATCATATGAATTTAAATTGATTTGAAGACCACTGGTATTAAAAACACCGACCAATACATCTTTAGGAAGACCTGAAGATATATCAAGTGAGCCTACCAACAAGATGTTATTGTCGGAGTTGATGATGAGATCATTCCAGGATGAAGTGTCTTCAACTTCGCGCGACCAGACGATAGCTCCGGTGGCATCCATTTTATGAAGGGCGGCGCGGACCCCATTCTGACCTATGATGTAGTAATCTCCACCATAAGCAATTGCTTTTTTAAACCTGTTCTCACCGGAATTCCCTGCAAGTCCATTGATGGCAGCAGAGAACTGTGGTTTAGCCTCTGCGAATGGACATTCGCTGTACGCATTGACGTTCGTTAGTTGGCTTTTCGGTTCGTTTTGAAAAAAGTAGGCAGTCAGCAGACTAAAAAAAAGGACAAAGGTTTTCATTGTAGATTGGTTTGGTCAGTGAATGTATTTGGTTTCTTCTATTATTATTTTCTGAGTTTCCCGGAGCAATAATTTTATTTCCAGGAAGCATATAATGTATTATATGTGATAAGCTTTTTATATCACGAGATAACAGGAGGAAGTTGAAACGGTATAATTTATGTAGGCTGGTTGCCATACAAACTCCATGTGTGGGGAATGATGTGCAATGTTACCCCTTTGCGGAATAATTTTTTGAAATGAAGATTTTCAATAGGTGAACGAAATCGAATTCTTTAGGATCACTCGGCAGCACCTATGTATGAATCTGTAAATTAATGGTAATAGGGGTGGTTAAAATTGGCCATGAATGAATTATCCTGCGTGGCTCCATTATGAGATAGTATCCCAAAATCGTCTAGGAATCAGGTTTTTGTTTTGGTATTCTTGTTTTTATTTCCGGATACATGTGATAGAAAACCTTCTTTCCGCCTTTGGCTGAGTGGAATGCAAATTCCGTTTTTCAACTCAATGAGATCTCCATCATGGATTTTGATGCGTGAGATGTATAGGACATTCACCAGGTACGAGTGATGAACGCGGTAGAAATACTGCTCATGCAGCAGGCCGGATAATTGTTTTAAAGATTTACTTACAAGGATGGGTTTTCCGCAATTCAGATGTACGTTACAATTAGATCTGGCTGCGCTGACATGGGTGATCAATCCCGGATGCACAAATTCATAAGCTGATTTGGAAGGTAGAATTAACATGCGGTCATCATGCATCATAGGCAAGTACATCAACACTTCGGTATTTTTCATGTCGTCAATTTCGTTAATTCTTAATGGATGGGACCGGTTATCGCTGTAAATCTAGCGGAATGTTTTGTTTGGATATTTGTATTTTCCTGATGTGCGGTATTCTCTATTAATTGCCTTGATTTCATTTCCCAATGAATTATTTTTTGAATGTAGTGGGTATTCTTAATTTGTTTTCTTTATGGAGTGATATCGTATGGTTGTCTTGCTTGAGTGTATGTGATGCTATAAGGGAAAAGTGTTACCTGATAACTTAAAGTTTATTTTTATGGTTTCTAATTCATTTTTTTCACTATAGGGTCAGCGATAAGTGTTCGTATGGTTGAATCTCTTCAGGGTTAAAAATGGAGTTTGTTGTCGTGATGGCTCATCTTACTATCACATGCGTGTTGTTTTGCGTCCGCACAGCCACAAGATGTCGTTCGACGGCTCGCACTGCCACCCACAGTTGCCTGTTTTCTCGTGCATCGACCCCCTGGCAGGCGTGCACTCTCGCACGCTGACACACAGTCACGTATTTCCTCTTGCATCCACCACCAAGCAGGTGTGCACTCTCGCACGCTGACACACAGTCACGTGTTTCCTCTTGCATCCACACGTTGACACGTGTGGTAATGTGAGGATAAACCCTGTCGTGTTTTGTTGAGGTTTGAAGTTATATTGGGAAGTTTTCGTCGTATTCTAAGCCATGTTCTTTCAGTAAATTATGATACTCATCTGTGAATGTGATTTTGCGATGATGCGTTTCCTGGTTTCGAACATAGTTGATCAAATTTTTCTTGGCATCCTGGGAATAAGTGAATGCGCTGTAACCTACCTGCCATCCATTGAACAGTGGAAATAATTTTTGCTCCTTGATGTATTTACTGCTGGCCAATTTGATGTCTTTTACCAGCGAGGATAAAGATACTGAGGGGTGTAAGTGTGTGATAATATGGATATGGTTCTCAATGCCATTGATACAATAGAGTTTACACTTACGGCTTATGATCAACCCAGATATATAATGGAACAGTTCAGGTCTTTGTGTTTTCGTGAGGGTCATCGCCCGATATTTAGTTCCAAAAACAATTTGATATAGAATTTGGGTGTAGGTGCTCATGAAAAAGGATGTAAAAATTTATGGTTACATAATTATTTATATACAAGGTAAGACCACATTATCGAAGAATCTATGAAGTAGTAATTTCTTTTTGGAGATTTTATTGAATTGGGCGTTTTATCGATTGAACTCCTTCGGAGTTCTGTTGGAGAGTTGGAGTCACCACATGCTACAGCATGTGGTGAAGTAATATTGAACCCTGTCGGGTTTTTTAGTTTTTGTTAATAGTTCAGCCCCCTAGAAAATCAGACATGAATACGAAAATATTTTTGTAATATTGGACATGAAAACGAGTGAAAAAGACACTAAAAAATTCACCGAAGCCGAAAAGCTGCCATTTTAAAGGAAGCCCAATCAAAAGTGGCCAAGGAAACTTTAGCCAAGTATGAACTTTATCCGGCTACTTATTACTATTGAAAGCAGAAGTGCGATTTGTATGGAGAGAATGGATTAGGATATCATAAAACGAAACCTGGCGTGCGTGATCCAGAAATAACAAAACAATCCGAAGGATTGAAAAAAAATAGCACCGCATGAAATGCAGTGCTATTTGCATTGTATAAGACCCAAGCCTGCAGGGCTTGAATAAAGAATTTGATTGATTGATTGAATTTTCAACAGACTTGTTCAGACACTTTTTTAGACGAAAACGTGCTATTTGATTGAAGTTGAAAAGTCGAAAAATGATTTAAAATCGAATAATGCCGCGTGAAATGCGGTGCTATGGGTGATGAATGAGATATAAAAAACATTGTTTCTATGATTTTATTTCGTTGGAAGCAAAATGGGTTTTGGATCGCCTGTCTTACTGCAGTTGCAATTGCAAACTGAATATGACGAAAAGGTGCGAATACAATCACCTTTTCCTTCAATATTGATACAAATATCTTTAAAATTATCAATGGAGTAGATATGTGTGGATGAAAATTCTGTTTTTGGAAAATCTGGCTTTAAATTTATATTTCTAGGATCGATTTTAGCCCGGACACAAAACTCGACCCAACCAATTTGACTAGGATCTGGATTGGCAGGATTCGTAAGCGGTCCTGATTGTGCAGCTAGATTAGAAGGACAGTCAACATCATTATTCGAAAATGAGAAGGTGGATTCATTGTTAGCATTATCATAAGTATATTCGAAGCATTTACAGGTAGAACACCCTGGCGAACCTCCAAAAGACCATTTGCCTATTTTAACATTATTGGGATCAAGATCTGAAGGAAATTTGAGTTTAACGAATACTTTTGGGACAGGCAGATTTCCATCATTATAAAATTGCAAATAATATTTAACATAGTATTGGTCTGAACTAAACGGACAATACCAAGGTTTCTTTTTTATATAAATACATTTAACTTCAATATAATTTGGGTCGTGCATGTCTACAAGAGGCTCAGTAATGCTCCTACACACAGAGCCATCACTCTTTTGAATATCGAATGATAGGGTCTGCCCTAAAGAGTATTTTGGCGGTAGATCTTTTATTACCTTAAAATTGAAATAGTGATATGGTTTGGGTATACCATTTAGTTTTGGAGGTGTGATGCCTTCAATTCGTCCGGGGCTTGCAACTCCTTGACCTTCATTACAGTAACTCCAATCCCTTCCAGTCGGAAAAATATTTTCTAAAGTAAAAATATTTTGATCATAAGTTAAATTGACTGGCAGTGAGGGGTTCATTGAACAATTCTTGATAGTTGAATCAGGAATAACTACAGTTACATCATCGCCGAGTTTAAAATCGTGAGTCACAGAGAATGGTGTAGAGATAGGTGTAATCGAAGAACCAGAGGTCCCTGACAAGTTTATTGAAGTATTTGAGGGCGGTTCATCTTCTTGATAAATATTTGTCAAATACAAATACTCTACTTTTATGCTTGGGCTAAAGTTTAAGTCACTTGTATTATTGATATAACCAGTGGGTCTTGAATTATTGCATGTACCTCCATCGAAAATCACAAATATATCCTTCCTTTTCTGGGGGGTACTTGATGGGGAAATATTTAATCCGGAAATTTTAAAGTGAGAATCTATAACGCCACTATTGTAATTATTATTATTTTTTATCGTATTTCCTTTTACATACCATTGCCAATCGGCTTGCGCCAATATTGAATTCAAATTAAGAAGACAAAGCAACAATACTAGAATTCTTAGTTTCATATGATTAGGCTTTTTATTTTCAATAAGAATATACAAAGGAATACAAATCCAAACGCCCCAAACCACAACCAATTTATTCCGCCACCGATAATTGCCATATCCCCATACCCCACAAAACCTGCCCAGTAGTAAGGATGTTTTTTTTCAAAGTCGGCTTGTTGCAGGTATTCCAATTTAGCTGTGTGCAATGCCACATCTTTTGTGACCCCTTTATGCAGTTGTTCGTAAAAATTTTTCATGATGCTTGCCGTGGAAGCATCGTTGACCGACCACAAGGACATGATTACCGATTGGGCACCGGATTCGCGGAAAGCTTTGCCCAGACTGCGGACACCCTCTCCGTATTGCCACTCGCCAAGTCCGGTTTCACAAGCACTCAATACCACCATTTGAAGTGGATTGTAGTAAAGTTGCAATTCCTCCAGTCCCAGTTTCTGTCCATCCGACCAAATCAGATATGCGCTGTCTCCTGAAACCCGGGCATGACCTGCATAATGTAATAGTTCTCCTTTTTTTAATCGTTCGGAAAGTGCTGTTGAATGGTGAAGACTGTCGATGGTCACATCGCGAGCATAGATTTCCTGAATCGCTGTGACTTCTTGATCAGCATACTTAAGTTTTCCTACGAATCCACGGGTAGCTAACAATTGTTCACCTTGGCCACTTTCCGGATATGCGGGTCTCATCGCGTTGATTTTGCATTGTTTGTCGCTATAATTTCCTTTCATAAGTGGTTCGCCATACCGGTTGGCATAATGGACGATGGTGTTCTCAATGACGTAATGAGAATCAGGTTTCATCAAGGCATCAAAGGGGATCAACTGAATGACTCCATCGGGAATGATACAGAGGTTCTTTGGGATATTCTGTTGAAATGGCCCAAACAAGAAATCGTAGGCCGTTCTTAAAGATTCTGTACAATCCTGTTTTCCTTTTTGTCCAAAGCATGAAAACATTTGACTTTGTATTTCATTTAGCTGCTTTACCTCTCCCAAACGCATGAAATATTCATGCTGATTCAATCTGGCAAATACAAAAACTCCTTCATTTTGAACATGGTACTCAATATAATTTTCCGGATAAGTGATGTTAGAGGGTTTTACTGAATAGTTATTTAAAAGAGATGTATATTGTTGCGTGTATTTGATCAGATGCAATTGTATAAACCGTTGAGCTTTATTTTCCATATTCATCTGGTTGCGGATCTTTAGAATTTCTTTTTCCAAAGCACTCAAACGCATTTTTTCAGAGGTGGTCATCGAATTGTATGCTGTATGATGGCGCATCTTCTCATCCAGCAAGAGGGCTTTAGATGAATTAAAAAAAATACGCGCCAGCTCCATGGTTCTTGGAGTCTGACCTTGACGACGCTGCCACTCCCAAATTAAGCGTAATCCCCGATCCACCAGATTCCGGTTGTATTTGATAATTTGTAGTTTGGATTTATCGGCCATGATGCTGTCCTGCATATAATTATAGACCAGCATTCCTGACTTTAAATAATCAATGGAATTTTCCAGAGATTTCAAACTGCTATCTTGAGAGTATTTTTTTTCAAAGTACAAGGAGCTCGTATGAAATAATTCTGCGAATGTATTTTCTTTGGACATTGCATTGGAGTCTTCCGGAGATTCCAGTTTCAATACATGTGGTATGAAATTTCGAATCCCTTTTAGCAAAATCTCTTTGGCTTTGTCTAATTGGTCAGATGCAATCAGCATCAATGCCCATTCATTACAAAGTTTGGAGTATTCCCGGTCACTGGTGCTGTCTGATCTGCAGCCGAGGGCTTCCAAAAAATGCCTGGAAGCCAATGGATATTGCCTCTTTCTGGCGTAATACTTTGCTGCCAGTTGATGAAACAATATTTTATTCTCCTCGTACTTATTCGGAGGTGTACCCATAAATTGTTCAAGGGCCACTTGTAAATAGGCTTCCGTAAGTTTCATTGAATCCATATACAAATAGCATTCCCCAATCCCAATCGCATTGGCAAAAATTCCTTGTGGATAATTAATTCTTAGTGCCGATTGGTAACCTTTGAGATAGCTGTTTAATGCCTCTTTTTGATTTCCTAGACCTTCATAAAGCTTGGCCTGATTGGCAGCCAATCTGCTAAGATTTTCAAAGTTTCCAAAATAATCAAGACTCAATTCCGTCAGGATCGAAAAGTATAAGCCATTTTCAATATCTCCAAGCCTGTTGTAACAAACAGAAAGTGGATTTTCGACATGCCACGCCCAAGTCGAATCCAGACAAAAAGGATCATCGACATAAGAGTGAGCTATAAGGTAATGCTTAATGGCTTCGTTAAAATCTTCTTCATTCCCACAACGGCGAGCATAATACATATGAGCCTTACGCAATTGAATTCGGTTGGCGCCTCCTGCTTTCAATTCATATAAGTATGCTGTTATCTCAGAACGGATGGCCGGGTAAAAGGTCCCAATCTTTATTTCTTTTTGCGTGCGATTGAGTTTGAGGATTAATTTATCCCAATCTTTTGACCTGCAATAAAGATCTAAGGTGTCCCGGTCTTTTGGTAGGATTTGAGAGCTTAACGGGAGACTCAGATAAATGAGCATTCCGAACAGCAAAAGGGGTTTAGTCACCGGGGACATTGGTTGGGTTTAACTTTCAAATTTAAAGAAATTATCCATTTGAAATAAAAAATTTATAGTACTCCAAAATTTGAGGTAACTTAATTTAACTTTGGAACCACAAACGGTTGAGTGCATTTTGGATACACAAAAAATGTTAGAGGGGATCAGGGGTTCTGAGAAGGAACGTTCGAAAGTGGTTGGATTGCTTTATCAGGATCGTCAACTCAGGCAGAGTATCCGTTCATATATTTTAAATCACCAGGGCTCTGAAGATGATGTAAACATGATTTTTAATGACGTTATAGTACAATTTATTAAGTCCGCTTTTTCCAACCGGGATTTACAGATTCATGTTGAGTTACATGCATACCTCATGGGAATTACCAAACATTTATGGTATGCTGTTCTGAAACAACGATCAAAGGAATTGAAAGTGGAATCCCTGGAAAATAGAGAGTTTTCTATGACAGACAATGAAAGTCTGGGGAATCTACTCAGTGAAGAAAAGCAAAGCCTTTTACACCAAATCCTCGCCACTTTAGGCAAGAATTGTAGAGAGGTATTGATGTATTGGGCCCATGGTTATTCAATGGAAGAGATTTCCGATCGCATGGTCTATAAATCTGGAGGGATGGCTCGAAAGAAAAAAAGCCACTGCATGAAAGAGTTACTCGGGTTACTGGAGCAAAATCCAAAGTTGAAAATGGCATTAAGCGTATGAAAGATTATTTTGAACAGATCGATTCATACCTAATAGGCCAACTGAGTCTGGAAGATCAAGTTGATTTTGAACGTGAAATGGGACAGAGTGAATCATTGCGCATGGCAGTTGAAAATTATCCGTACGCGCAAAAATTTGCTCAACAGTTTATTGAACTCGAGACCCGCCATCAACTCAAAGTAATTAAAAGGAAATCTATATTAAAGCGGATATTTTTAGGGTCTGTGGCTGCGGGAATCCTCTTGCTTTTCACTTTCTGGATTCTAAAAAAGTACTTGGCGGAGGACAGCTTGAAAAGCTCTCCTGATCAAATCTTCGCAAGTCTTTATGAACCACCGGCCACAACCTTTGTCCGTAATGACATTGAATTGAGAAGTCCAGTGGATTCTGCCATTTACTTTTTTGAACAGCAAAAGTTCCAGGCAAGCCTGGATATCCTTTTACCCCTCTATCTAAAAGACAGCAGTGATCTCCTCACGCTGCGTTATTTATCTCACAATTACTTAGCTTCCAGGCTATGGGAACAGGCTAGGCAAAGTTTGAACAAAATTTTTCTTTTAAGAAAGGATCCATATTCAACAGAAGCACTTTATCATTTGGTTATGCTTGATTTAATGGAACAACGCAAAGAGGATGCACGATCTAAATTCCAGAGACTTAAAAACAGTCCTTTGATTTCAGCAACTAAGAGAGAGTTGTTGGAAAAAATGCTTTCAGAGTAAATTGCAGCAAGGTTTGTAAGAATTAAATATAGGTTGACTAGAATAAGGGTGTAAATGGATTAATAATAATTGACCTCTTATATACCTTTGTAATAAAAAATGTCAAAATATAAAGTACCTACCTTTAATGACCTGGGGCTTGGTGGCAAGGCTACAGCAGGCAGAGTTCGTACCCTGAATCAGGATGGTTCGTTTAATATTAGAAAAATCAACATACCTTTTTTTGAGCGTATCAATATTTTTCATGCGTTAATTTCAATGTCCTGGCTCAAGTTTTTCAGTCTGATAATTATTGCATATGTATTTACTAATTCACTTTTTGCGTCTGCTTTTGTACTTATAGGTGTCGAGCACCTTACCGGGGTTGATGCGTATACTTTTTGGGCAGAATTTGCAGAAGCATTCTTTTTTAGCGCCCAAACCCTAACGACATTAGGTTATGGTCGTGTGGCGCCTACTGGAATTGCTGCAAATACAATTGCCGCTATGGAATCTATGTTGGGTCTTCTTGTTTTTGCGCTTGCAACAGGCTTGTCATATGCAAGGTTTTCAAATCCGACGGCAAAAATTAAATATAGCAGTCACGGGCTAATTGCGCCTTACCAAGATATGAATGCCTTCATGTTTAGAATCGTTAACGTAAGGAGCAGTCAACTTCTTGAAGTGGAAGTGAATCTGACTTTATCTATGTTAAAGGCGAATTCAGCTTTGAGAGACTTTTATACCCTGGAACTTGAAAGGAAAAATGTGGTTTTGTTCCCATCTGTTTGGACGATCGTTCACCCAATCAGTGAAACCAGCCCACTTTATAATTTGTCTGAGAATGAGTATAAGGATAGAGATGTTGAATTTATTATTATGATTAAAGCATTTGACCAATCTTTTTCCCAAACGGTGTATTCCCGTTCGTCGTATAAGGCAAATGAAATTCATTGGGGTGAAAAATTTGCATATTTGATGAAGCATGATCATGATGGAATTTATGTGGATGTGAGCAGGCTTGATGAAACCGAAAAAACTGAATTAAATGTTTTGGGAAAGTAATCTTTGTGCGTAGATCACTCTGTAACCATTTAATTTTGTAGCTTCGTTTGAGATACAAATGGATACATAGAGTTTTACATGTGGTGAGTATACATTTGGAATGTGTACGATTTGCTATAATTGATTTATACAGATTGAAAATTATGAGGAATTACCTTAAGCAGAATCTTATCTGTTTATTGGCTTTGGTCGGATTGATGCGCTGTGGAGATGCCGCTACGGTGGATATGGATTTAATTCAAGTCGGCAAATACGAAAACCTTAAAACAAATACTTATCATACCCTGGTGAAAGGACAATACAATAGACCTGAATCTAAGCAGTTGGATATTGATCATGACGGGTTAAAGGATTTTGAAATCATCAGTAACATCTGGGGTTCTCCAGGTATCGGACAACATCCTGGAGCAGCGATAAAGTGTTTGCATCCGCTGGCTTTGCTGAATGTGAACAGGTTTTATGATACTTCATTCTTTTCCAGGAAAATGGATACATTTTATGCTCAAAAGGTATTCATCAATATTCAGGAAGAGTATTCCTGTGAGAGATCAGGTCCAGGCGATAGTATTCTATCCATTGGACAGAGGAACCTACTTAAGGTGCTGAAGAATAAAGATATCATCACTACATCGGATCCTTGGTTTTCGGGTGATGTATACTTATGCAAGGATAGTTATGTTGTCCCTGCTCAACGAATATTTCAATCAGCAGATACAGAAATTTTTCGGTACAGAACATACCAGGAATCCTGTTACAACTTTCCGGAGGATAAGATTGGTTTTATCGGAATTATGCTTAAAAAGGCAGGTGAAAAGAAATTGGGCTGGTTGAAATTGAGTATTCATGATTTGCATGAAGTTACCCTAATGGAAACGGCCGTGCAGCCTTAGTCAATTTTTAAATTGAACAGTAACATGATAATTTACGAGTGAACTGTAGCGATGAAACTAACTAATGTTAGTTTTATTTTTCACTTTCCATGACGTTTAATATGGCTTCTGCCTGAAGAGGCCAGGATTCAATGAGTTTATCATCGACATCTTCAAATTCAATCATCCATTTACGGAGATCCTTCCTTGGGGTGATGGCCATTTGTTGAAAAGTCCTGATGCCATGCGACTGCAAGGCCAGGCTTATGTTTTCATCTATGCCTTTGATGTAATGCAAAGGATCAGCAGGAGGAGATTTATGGGTGTATTGCTCCATTTTTTCATCACCAATGATTTGGCTGATGATCGCTAAATGTTGATCCAGCACGGACTTAAGGTCAGATAGAATCTTGGACTCCGAAGTAGTTGCTGGGGAAGGACTGATGGGTTGATTTTCCAACTCAGCAATCCGACTGGTTAATGCATGAATGAGCTGCTCCTTTTCCAGCAGGTCAGTTGACTTTCCTGGCTGCTGGATAGCATCCATTTGCTCAAGCTCTTTCTTTAACTGCAAATGCTTTTCTTCCAAAAAAGTGTATTTGGACTTCCAATCCTCATAGGCCGCTCGGTAAGTTTTTTCCTGAGATAGGGCTTGATTTAATTTTTCATCAAAATCCAACTTTTCTTTTCTGATCTGGTCATACAGAAATTTAATTTCATCCCTTTCCCGCGTCATCTCTTTTAGCTGGCCAGAACTCCGGTTGGTCATCCACAAGGAATAAAAAATGGTCGCAGCGACCAATAAGCCAAAAAACAAGTAAATAAAAATTTGTGTGCCTGACATTTCGAAAATAGATTAAAACAATATCCGGACTGCTAAAATTACCGGAACTGTCATTTACTTTTTCGGATATTCTCTGTTGTATTCGTAGCGCAATACATCAAAGGATGTGACAATCCCAATGAGTTTTTTACCACTGACTACCGGTAAGGCATGAAATAAATGTTCCATGAATACTTCCGCTGCAGTACCCACTTTATCCGATTCCTCCAAAGTTGCCAATATTTTCGTCATCACGTTCTCAACTCTTGTGGTAGGGTAATCTTTATGATCCACACCCAATTTAAAAAGATCATAGGTAGTCACAATTCCCAATAACGTTCCGTCTTCTTTTGTCACTGGGACATGATGGATCCGCTTATTGATCAGTATTTCTTTTACTTTTTGAAGACTGTCCTCAGGCCTTACGGTAATTACATCGCGCACCATGATGGTGGATACAGGTTCATTCATCATATATCATAGAATTTGTGGTCAGAAAGATATTACAAGTTTTGAAATTTATAGCCATTGACTATAAGAATTTAGTGAATGGAAGGGCCTTATCATGTATTAACCTGTTGACGTACAATGTGTTTTAATCTTCCTGTCCCTGAAACATTTGTTCGAGAAGGTCTTTGCTGACCAGGTGGGGAAGGGTAACCCGTAACAATGGTTCGTGTTGCATGGCCTTTTGTATAGTCTGGATAGCCCCTTCATTTCGTGCCCAGGCTCTCCGGCTTACGCCATTATTGACATCCCAGTGCAGCATGCTTTGGATATTGCGTGCGGCTCTTTCAGATCCATCAATGTACATGCCAAATCCTCCATTGATCACTTCACCCCATCCAACACCTCCACCATTGTGAAGAGACACCCAAGTGGCCCCCCGAAAACTGTCACCAATGACGTTGTGTACGGCCATATCAGCAGTAAATCTCGACCCATCGTAAATATTTGCCGTCTCTCTAAAGGGGGAATCTGTGCCAGACACATCGTGATGATCCCGACCCAGGACAATGCCGTCCGCTAGTATACCCTGACGCAACGCTTCATTGAATGCCAAAGCAATTTGAATTCTGCATTCAGCATCTGCATACAATATCCTGGATTTACTTCCCACGATGGGCAAATTCACACCCGCTTCGTAAATCCATTTGAGGTTATCCAGGTATTGTGATCTTGTATTGCCAGTAGAGTTTGGGATGAGCGATTCAATGACCTTTGCAGCGATTTGGTCAGTAGTCGCCAGNNTTCCAATACCTCACAAGCAATTACATCGGTTTTCGCTAAATCTTCAGGATTTCCCGATGCGCAAACCCAACGAAATGGGCCAAAACCATAATCAAAACACATTGGACCCATAATATCTTCCACATAAGAAGGGTATCGGAATTTTTGTTGGTCCGAGTCTTTCCAAATGTCTGCTTTTGCCGTCGCAGCTTCTTTTAAAAAAGCATTTCCGTAATCCCAGAAATACATGCCTCTTTCACTCAGTTGATTGATGGCCAAAACATGTCTACGCAGTGAAGCTCTGACCGCATCCATAAATTTGGGTTTGTCCGTAGAGAGCAAATTTTTGGCTTCCTGGAAACTATAGCCTACCGGACAATATCCAAGGTCGTCGATATTGTGCAAAGAAGTTTGGTCGGAGCCTAAATCCACGAATATCTCTTGTCGGTCAGCATTTTCCCAAACATTGTCGATATTTCCGTCAAATACCAGAGCGATACCAGGACCTTTTTGCTTAAGGTAATTGCTGGCGGCTAGAAATAAATTCTTTAGGTCCGTAAAAATGTGCTCTGATTGAATATAGCCATCCTCAAGTCGTTGTTGTATCGCATCCGGATCCACTTCGGCAATAATACAAGTAGCCCCTGTGATGACTGCTGCTATGGATTGAGCTCCCGACATTCCTCCCAATCCAGAAGTGATAAACAAACAACCGTTGAGATTCTGGCCATCAGGATTTTTTTTCCTGGCTGCATTCAATAATGTAAGCGTGGTTCCGTGAACTATTCCTTGCGGTCCAATGTACATGAATGACCCTGCAGTCATTTGGCCGTATTGCGTGACACCTAAAGCATTGTATTTGTTCCAGTCTTCCTTCTTGCTGTAATTCGGTATCATCATGCCGTTGGTAACCACTACACGGGGTGCCTCGCGGTTAGATGGAAATAAGCCAAGAGGGTGACCGGAGTATAAAACTAACGTTTGTTCGTTAGTCATCACCGAGAGGTAATGCATGCATAAATGGTACTGAGCCCAATTTTGAAACACCGCTCCATTTCCTCCGTAGGTGATGAGTTCGTGAGGATACTTGGCAACTTTTGGATCGAGGTTGTTGTGAATCATCAGTTGAATGGCTGCAGCTTCCGGGCTTTGGGCAGGATATTGATGTAAGGGTTTTGACTTTAACGGTTCTGTTGGCCTCAAACGGTGCATATAAATGCGACCATGCTGTTCCAATTCTGCTGCAAATTCTTGGATAAGCAGGGCATGGTTTTCTGCAGGGAAATAACGCAGCGCATTGGCTAGTGCAAGTTTTTTTTCTTCACGACTCAACACTCCCTGTAGATTTCTTTTGGGTGCATGAGGAACCGATGCATCCAAACCGGGATGGTTGGGTAACTTGGAAAAAATTTCGAGAGATTTAATCGGGCTCATGATCATAATTTAATAAAGTCATTCAAACGTGTAGCTTCCGGTAGGGTGTAGTGAATGTTTTTATTTTTCTTATAAACATGTATATGTTGTGGAATACCGGAGTGTAGATCGAAGTAATTCGGAAAAATGTAAACGCCTTCCTGCTCGCGAAAATAAACCGATTTGGATAGCTCATCCGAAACAATTTCATAGACATCTTCTTCTGGCATGGAAGATAAATGGGTGATGGCCAGTTTGGACTTGGTTAATTGTAGGTTTTTGGGTCGATCGAAATAGACCGGTTGATAAAGCGTATCGGCTTCCAGAATCGTTTTGATCAATAGGTAATGGTTTGTTCGTATGTCCAAATCATCGAGGTTTAATGATATCTGATGTAGTTTTTTCGATTGATTGGCCGCAAGGGTATCTTCAAAACTTTGAAAGTAAATGGTGTTACCGGCAAAATCCTGGACGGTCAACTCCATGGTAAATAACTGTGGGGTTAAGTAATCATTACTTGCCCAGATATCAATACCGTTTGCAGTTTCCATTCCATGAAACAATACCGGTCGAAAGGCATTCTGCGCTGCATGCTGTAGTGCTTTCCAATGACCACTAAAGTCTATGCCTGACCATGAGATACCCGGCCAGCAGTCGTTGAATTGCCAATAGAGACTTCCCATGCAATAAGGCCTGGCCATTCTGTGAGCGATCAGAAGATTTGAAATGCCATCAGCCTGACACAACTGATTCAGATAAATTAATTGTTCTAAATTATTTGGCGCTGGATAATCCCGCTTCAGGTATTCCTGGATCAAGTGATTGCCTCTTGGATGCTTTTGGTAAGGTTGCAGCGCAATGGCATCGGTTGAGGTATCCAAATTCGAGTTATACTTTAATAAAGTACAGAATGCCGGATAGGATTGAAATCCAAATTCACTCATAAAGCGGGGAATGCGTTGTCGCAATGCTTCAAAAGGAAGTTCATCATGCCAAAGTCCCCAGTCATGGGCATCTCCGTGCGTTTTGAATCGTTCATCGCCACGTCCGAACAAAGGTGATGACGGCCAATACGCTGTTCCGAAACTGTAGAAGTTTACCGCTTCCGGCAGAAGGGTATCAAAGACTCGCTGATAGTCTTCCCACAAGCGCTGTTTTGCTTTAGCACTCAAATCAGATTGCCAACCCCATCGGTGCCAGCCTTCATGATTTTCGTTATTTCCACAATACAAGGCAATGCATGCATGTTTTGACAATCGTTTAACCTGATGATTGGCTTCTTTATATACCGATGACAAAAAAGCATCATCGCCTGGATACATGGCACAAGCAAACATAAAGTCCTGCCAAACGAGTAAACCTAAACGATCGCAGCTTGAATAAAATGAATCCTGTTCATATCTCCCTCCTCCCCATACACGAAGCATATTAAAATGGCTATTTTTTGCCGTAGTCAGCAATTCTTTCCATCGATTTGAATTTGTAAAAACCGCATCATCCGGCACGTAGTTTGAACCTTTGATGAACAATTTTTTTCCGTTAATTTCAAACGTAAAGGATTGTCCCAGAGAATCCACTTCATTCAATAAGCGAATGGTCCTTATACCCGTATGCCATGTGCTACACTCAATGACCGTATCCTGTGGGCCCAAAACTTCAAGCCGGGTAGGATATAAATAGGGTTCACCTGCTCCATTCGGCCACCATAATTTAGGTTTTGCAAATTGAATTTTCTTTTTATAAAAATTCTGTCCGGGTTCCAGCAAAGCCACAAATTCTTCAGCATAATCTCCCAGTGAAAACCGGAACTTCCATTCTCTGGCTACTTTCAGGTCAGACCGGACGTGTAAATTGAGTTGGAGTAAAGCCTTTATTTCATCAGCCTGAAGAGTTAAAACAGAAGCGTGGTCAATGACAATGGGTTGGCCATTTTGCAAGTAGGGCATATGGGTGATACCACACGAGATGAATTCTGGAGCAAAGTCCCATCCAAAGTGGACTTGTGGTTTTCTTGCAGTGGTTCTGGGACCTCCGGGTAGCTTATCCGGTAGTAGGTTATACAGAGAGTCTGTAATGATTTTAGCAGAATGGAAGATAAAAATCAGTTCGTTTAAACCGGATTTAATCGCTGAACTTATAGGAAACCGATAGGGGATGAATGCATTATTGGTTTGTCCTAGCAGTTGTCCATTGAGGAGTATGGAACAGTAAGTGTCCAATCCCGGGCAGACCAATTCCAGTGATTTCATGGCCAGCATTCGATCATCTGCTTGAAAGATCTTTTTAAATCGCCATTCTTTTTCTGATACCCAGGAAAGGGAAGATTCGAGTCCGAGCTGATAAGGATTTGAAATGAGGTGATTTTCGAATAATGCGGAAAAATTAGTACCCGGTACTGAACAATGATGCCAGGTAGAATCACCGGAAGCTTGAAAAGACCAACCTGAGCCTGACAGATCCAAGCCCTGGCCATGAACAAAATTCATAACAGATAAAGCTAATAGAAAAATGGCAAATCGCGCAGTCATGGGCCGAAAATAAAAAAGGCTTCCTGATAGGGAAGCCTTTTTATAAAACCAAACCGTTGTTTATTCTGATTTCGTGTTGGTCGTTGGAGCAACATTTTCAGTNNCTTTTGCTTTTGAACAGCAGGCTTTTTTACATGATTTTCCACTTGCGCAGCAAGATTTACCAGATTTTGCACTTCCAGTACCTGTTGCATCCGTCTCAATGGCAACAAATTGGGCAGTGGCTTCGTCATAGCGAACATCGCTAAAGCTGGCAGTTCCGTCAGCCGCTACAGTTTTTCTTTTGAAGCATACGGAACCAGATTTTTCGCAAACTTTGGTTTCAATGTTTGGATCTTGAGCAGCAGCTTTCATTGCAGCATCACTAGGCTTGATGCACATTTTAGCTTCAGCTGATTTATTTGCATGAGAGCAGGCTTGTGCGGTAGCAGATTGGTTGGCTAAGAACAGACCAAAAAATACTAAAAGAAATAAATTTTTCATAAGTTTGTCAAATTAAATTAGTAATAGCAAAGATAGAACATCCGTCTGGATATATTTGTTCCCTTTGGACAGTTTTAACTTGATTTTAAATAATTTACCATGTGTAGGAATTGTCTTATGTATCAAAATATATTTTTGGTGATTTCCATGATGATGTTTTCCTGTGCCAATAGTAAGCCAACGTCCGGTGAAGTCCTCTTGAAATGGGGCGATGGAGGTGGATTTAGCGGTGTTGAAACCACTTTCACCCTCTGGACTGATGGTAAAGTTGATCGCAATGGTACCGCCATTGGTAGATTTAAGAAGTCTGATATCCGGCAAATAAAGGAAAATCTTGCAACCCTTGGGATTGAAAATATCCAATGGAACCAACCCGGCAATATGTACCAGATACTGGAAATTCCAGTGCAAGGCAGTCTTCATAAGCTCGTTTGGGATCCTTATCAGGAGGATTTTCCAAAATCCCTGGGTTTATTTTACAATTATCTTAAACATTTACAAAATAAATTATAAACATGAGAGGACGCTTAGTATTAGCCTTATTCATCAGCACTTTTGGTCTTTGGGCACAACAATCCAAATTTAAGAATGTGGAGTTTCCAGTCGCATCTGGACAAATGCACATCCATAAAATCTTGGAACGGCCTACAGCCAGTTTGCCCTATCAGGGCCGAAATTTATTGCAATCAGCCAGCAGCCCAATTAGGCAACTGTCTGGCAGTTCACTTCCCACCAGGCGTTCCGCTTTTGCGGTCACGGAGTCAGGAAAAAATGGTTTGCCCTCCCGGTGTAAAATGAAGGCCCTGGGAACCCGGTCCCAACAAACCCTTGATGCATCGTTTTTAGCTACGGAACTGAAACATTTGATGGATCCGGTTGGAGCTTATGGAATGGAATGGAAATTGTTTTCAGAATCTGTGGACGAACTCAGTATCCGGCATTTGCGTTTCGAACAACAATTTGATGGATATCCGGTGGAAGGCGGAGAGTATCTTGTTCATGTTTACCTTACCGGAGAGGCAATAGCGCATGGGGCAGCAGTGCTTCCCGATCAAACCACAATATTGAAAGTGAGTTTGCAACAAGCAGTGGATATTGCCATGAAGGGACTTCAAGGGAATGGAATTTATTGCACTTCCCCTATGCCGGAGCAACCGAAATACATCAAAACGGGATTGGAAGCCAACCGCTTGATCTATGCTTTCATCCACTCTTTGGATAAATTTCGCTTAGTTCATGAGTTAAAAATTTTCCCTAATCCTACACAAAAGTACCTGGTCTGGATTGATGCAGAGACTGGAAGCATCTTAAAACAACGCAGCGACTATTGTCATTTTCATTCCAATGTTACTAACAAGTGTTCGCATGCAGAATCAAACTCGGAATTTAATCCTGAAGGCGGTGAAACGATAGTGGCTAAAGATTTATTTGATGTAAACAGAACACTCAATGTGTGGAGGGAAGGAAGTTTTCAATATTTAATCGATGCCTCCAGGGCAATGTTTAAATCATCTTCGTTTAAATTAGACAACCCGGTAGGAGCCATTTGGACCCTGGATGCCCTAAATTCAGATCCAGACAATATTAAGATTGATCAAATCAAAAGCAACAACAACACCTGGTCTAAAACGGCCATTTCGGCTCATTATAATGGTGGATTGGCTTATGAATATTTTCTAAATACCCACACCAGAAACTCAATCAATGGAAAAGGGGGTACCATCATCTCCATTATCAATGTTGCAGAGAAAGGTGGAAGAGGAATGGACAATGCATTTTGGAATGGTGAAGCCATGTTTTATGGCAATGGTGCAACAGCCTTTAACAGCTTAGCAAAAGGATTGGATGTTGCTGGTCATGAAATGTCTCATGGTGTGATTGAAAGTACTGCGAACCTGACCTATGAAAATGAATCTGGAGCCATCAATGAATCTTTTGCAGATGTCTTTGGAAGTATGATTGATCGTGACGATTGGAAAATAGGAGAAGATGTGGTTAAGCTAAGTGCATTCCCAAGCGGTGCTTTGAGGGATATGAGTAATCCTCACAATGGCGCCCAGGCAGGCGACTATTCCAAGTGGCAGCCCAATCATGTTAACGAACAATACAAAGGGACCTTGGACAATGGAGGTGTACATATCAATAGCGGAATACCCAATCATGCGTTCTATTTATTTGTCAGGGAATTGGCCAAGTCCGGAAACGAAGAACAAGGCAAGAAAACGGCTGAAAAGGTTTATTACCGCGCACTGGTGCAATATTTAACACGCTCTTCCAATTTCAAAGACTTGAGAAATGCGGTTGAACAAGCCTGTATTGATTTACATGGGGCAAATTCTTCTGTGCATAATGCAGCGAAACTGGCTTTCGATCAGGTCGGTATTGGGGGTAGCGGAACACCCGGTGGCGGAGGCCAGCAATATCAAAAGGATCTTCAGGTAAATCCGGGAAAAGCATTTGTCATTTGCACCGATCAAAATGATGAGGGTATTTATTTAATCGATGTAGCCTCCGGAAAAATCACCCAATTGAGTTCGGTAAGTTTAAAAAGCAAACCCAGTATTTCTGATAATGGATCTACCATTGTGTATGTGGGGCAGGATGCTAAACTGTATTTAATGGATTACAACATAAGTCTGGGTCGATACGAAGAATTTGTTTTAGACGCAGACCCGATATATAGAAACGCATCCATTTCAAAAGATGGACGGTTGTTATCTGTTTTGTATAACACAGAAGAAAATAAGATTCACGTCTATGATTTTTTTAAGAGATCGTGGAAAACTTTTACCTTGACGAATCCTACAACTTCCACTGGCGGAGTTTCAACCGCAAACGTACGATATGCTGATTTTATGGATTTTCAACACTCCGGAGAAAACTTAGTGTATGACGCACGCAGTAAATTGGACAGGAATACCGGAGGAAGTTATGAATATTGGGACATTGGCTTTTTGCGCGTTTGGGATCCGGTCAAAAATGAATTTGGAGATGGTCATATCGAAAAACTATTCAGTGATTTACCCGAAAATACCAGTATTGGGAACCCATCTTTCTCAAAAAATTCGCCTTACATCATCGCATTTGATTACCTGGAAGAGGATTTGTTCGGTAGTGTATTTTACATCATAGGAGCTAACATAGAAACCGGTAGCTCTATGGAAATAAGCGGTAATCGCGATGATACCGGATATCCGAATTATTCAATTGATGATAAATTCCTCTTGTACGATGGTTATGACAATTCGGGAAATATTTCATTGAAATACAAGGCTCTTGCCGCCAATAAAATTCAAGCGGCAGGTAACGAACAATTATATCTATCAGAAGCCCATTGGGGTAGCTTCTTTGCCAATGGGGATAGAGTTTTAGTAAAAAATGATGAAGCTGATCTGGTAAAGTCTGTTGCCGTTTATCCAAACCCGTTTACATCAGGATTTATTTTGGACTTGTTCAGTTCTAAGGATGATGAGTATACACTTGAATTGAAAAATGGAATGGGTCAAACCCTGCAATCTCGCATTCAAAAACTGGTGACTGGAAACAATAAATTGATTTGGGAAGATCTAGCACAACTTCCTAATGGTGTATATTTTCTTCTCATCAGAAATGGAAAAGAAATGACGACAGTTCCACTGGTCAAGCAATAAGTAGACAAGCTCAGCATTATAATAAATTGTCTTGTATTGTCTAGTTGAATTGAGGAATATTTACGGTGTATTCTAAAATCATGAAACTAAAACAATCCCGTAAAATTCTGGTTTTGCGATTTAGTTCTATAGGGGATATCGTGCTCACTTCACCGGTTTTGCGTGCCCTCAAACAGCAAACGGAAGCGGAGATTCATTTCCTTACCAAATGCAAATTTCATGAGCTGGTCGCTTACAATCCGCATGTTGCAAAAGTTTGGACGTTTGATAGGTCTCCAATGGAAAGGTGCGAGGAATTGAGGAGAGAAAATTTTGATTGGGTTATTGATCTTCATAAAAATCTGAGATCCATTCGACTGTCCTGGAGTTTGAAAAAACCTACGGTGCGATTCAACAAATTGAATTTCCGTAAATGGTTGATGGTTTGGTGCAAAGTCAATTTTTTACCCAAGCAGCATTTAGTGGACCGTTATTTTGAAGCCCTTAAGCCTCATGAAATTTCCAATGATGGATTTGGGCTCGATTTTTTTATAAAATCAGACTCGCAATGGCCAGAAGGAATCCCTGACCGATATATCGTCGGGGTTCTGGGTGCGACTTATTCTACAAAACAAATCCCTTTAGCGCTTTGGAGTAAAATCATTGAACGTATAAATGATCCTTTGGTTGTCATTGGGGGAGATGATGTCGCACCCGTTGGGCATCTACTCAAGCAGAAGTTCGAATCAAAAGTGATCAATCAGGCAGGCATCTTAAACCTTTTCCAATCTGCAATGGTCATCCGAAATGCGCAATTCGTCATTACTCCAGATACTGGAATGATGCATGTATCTGCAGCCCTCCGGAAACCTATGCATATTTTTTGGGGCAATACCATCCCAGACTTCGGAATGTATCCCTATTATGGACAAGATACGGTCTCCTGTGTGCAACATGAAGTAAGAAATTTGGGTTGCAGACCTTGTTCCAAATTGGGGTATGCGGACTGTCCCAAAGGTCACTTTAAATGTATGATGAATCAAGAATTGACTGGCCTTTAATTTCTACCTTAAGAAAAACCTGTTTTGCAATATGCCTTAAAACTCAATAAAATTTGCCGTTGCTATATAACAGGACTATCAACGAAAAATTATTTTGGTATCATTACTTTTAAAATCACCAATTCCTGACCAATGTCGAGTTTCAAAAAATATATTCCACTCATTTCTGGGCATCGGAGTTGTAATGTCGATTGGTTTAAGGAATAAATCCTTTTAGCGGACATGATCAACCTGCCAGATAAATCCAGCCATTCAACATCGCAAGAATGTTTTAGTTTTGGAAAGACATCCAGCTCAATCACTTCAGAGGTAATTTTAATAATGCGAATTTCAGTTTCCTGATCCACCTGACTCCGCTGAACCAACTTTTGACGGAGAGAATCACCTCTTTCTTTTTTCCTTTCTTCCTGGTCATCATAGGTTGTGAGTGCTTTGAATTTAATGCATACCGTGTCCCTTTCTTCACAATGTTTCAATTGAGCCAACCATTCAAAACAATAAATTCCAAACGCTTCAGCATCCACGAATGAACGAATGTTAGTTGGATCACTAAGTGTAGTTGAGAAGGGGCCACTGACCATGCTCCATTTTCCTGGAAGTAAGGAGAGTCCATTCAATCGGGCCGATTTACCAAATACTGTAATGTCTTTTCCACCAGCTAAAAGCGTTATGGTGTTGATTGGAACAGTGGTTACTTTACTGGGATAACCTTGGTAGAGGTAATGAACTTTAATGGCGCCCGGAGTTCCCAGAGAAATATTCCATGCAATTTGAACAGCCGAGGAATCGGGATTCGAGAGTATGCGACCGCCGGTAATTTCCCATACAAATTTAGCAGAAGGTAGCATTTTCCATGGTAGGGCAGATACCCAGACGGTATCTGACGGACAGACATCCAGTTCTCCCTGAATCTGTGGTGCGCTGAGCAAATTCAGTTCGTCAAATTTTTCTTCAAAGCTCCGGATGCAGATAGCAGAATCTGAACCGATCATGCATTTTACAAAAACATCTACTATATATTCGCCTGGACCTGAAGGTTGAAAATGTTCATCGGTGGAGAGAACCGTATTTGTACTGTCCGACTTCAACCGCCAGTTGTATTGAAATGAATAAACTTCACCGACATTGCAAGGGTTCGAAATCTTTACATTGGGAGAATAGGTAATGGTATCCTTTTCAACTTTTGCAGCTAACTTTGCATCGAAATTGACACTAACGTATGTTAGTAAAATAGAAGAGTCGCATTGGTATACATCGGTGGATTTGGGTAAAGGGATCTGAAATTGATTTTTACATCCTACCCAGGACCTTCCGGTCAAATCAATGAAAGGCTCATTGTTGCAGGTAATGTAATACACATCTGGAGGCTCTGGCCGGTCCAATACCGTAAAACAGACCACCGAATCGAATTTACAACAATTGGAATCCGTAAATTGCTGTCGGTATTTTTCTGTATAGAACACCCTTTGTGAATGCCATTTATACCCTCCCGGGTGGGCTTGTTCATAGCAGATTACTCTGGGCAAACCCATTTTATCAGGAAGGGGTCTTACCTTAACCGTTGCACACCTTGGGCCTTCCTGATCACAAATAGAACCGCCATCAGGATTGCCAATGTATGCAGTAACGCAAATGATAAAATCACCTTCATCTGGAAAATCGAGTTGTATTTCATTGAAATTACCGCCTACTTCGTCACCATCCAGCGTCCAAACATAAGTTGGATCACAGGTACCGGGCTGAGGATTTACGAAGAAACGATAATTGCATCTTCCTACACATACGGGCTCAATGATCTGACTTGAATCGTTATTGATAAAGCTTAATGGGATCAATGAAGGAGGAGCTCCACCACTGGTATTAAGGGTAAAATCGCAAATATCCCCTGAACAACCATCTACCCAAAGGTAATAGGTCTTACAGGCTTTTAAATGCGCACTAATGACTTCAACGCTTCCTGGCGGAATACAGGGTATGGACCGACAGGCGACTTCTTCGCTGCAATTACAATCACCCCAAAGTCCAAATTCCAAACCTTGTAAAATTACACAACTCCCGATGGTTAAGGTGATGGTCACCGTGCCACCCTGACTTACAAAAGCCCACCACCCGGTGTTGTGTCCAACGCCACCCTGAGAGCAGAGGGGCAAACAAGGACTGGGAATAGTACTGTTGTTCTGGCAAGCATATCCGTTCAATTCATCCATCGAACAAAGGACATTGACCTCTTCACATAACTCTGCCATAGGAGGAGTGCACTGCGAATTCAAATCCTGATGGAGAAATGCCAAGATGAAGAAGGCGAAATAAGTAAGTCTCATATTGATGGATTATTTAATTTAAGAAATAAGGTTGAAAGCGCTAGCCTGTGAAGTCTGTCAGATTCTGGGATAGTCGTCAATAAAGTCCTTCTGTGTTGATTTTGAGTATATAGGTTTGTATGAAAAACCCACAGGCCAAGAGGCTCTATGCGGCAATCAGTCTGTTCAGTATTTACTGGAATTGAAATCAACCAATTGATTAAAAATGACATTATTCAGAGGTTGGCTATTATTAATAAGATCCACTTGAACGATAAAATGTTTTCTTGATTCAAGGAAAAATTTCATTCACCGAACCATATGGATATATTTATTTCAGTACGACGCGACTCTTTGCATCATTCATTTTACAACACCTGTCTTAAAATTACGTTACCCTATATATAAATCTGTTAAATTTCAAAAAAATAAATGTTTTTTACCGGTATTTAACTAAAATTCATATTATTTCAATAGCAGTGATGTCCAATGAATCCATTCATGGGCTTAATTAGCAATACGATGGAGGTATTGGACGATCACCAATTATCAAGCGTTCAGATTTTCATAGTTCGGTTTATTGAATTTATTTATTTTCATTTATAAACGTGTGTATTGTTTTTGAGTTTTTTGATGAATTGTTTTAATCCATATTGAGGATTATAACTAACAATTGTTAGTATTTGTAGAATTCCTGATTGTTGATGTTGATTTTCTTGTATTTGTAGGGAATTTACGATTATTTATTCAGGAGCAGAGCAAGGTGATTATCTTTGCAATAACAGCGTTAATATGCATAAAATACGTGCGAGATTGTATCAAGGTATCAAGCCGGTTGGACAACCCGTAACGGTTCAGCTCGAGCAAAGCCGTTTTCGAATCATACTCGAAATGGAGGACTCTGCAGATGATTTGTTTTGGGAAGTGGATGGGATTCATCCGGATCCTTCACCGGGAGATGGAAAATTTATCCTGAGTTATGGCGAGCGCAACCCCAAATCCTATTTGGAGTTTGAAGACCCTGCTACGGTAGACCTCCTCATCCGGGAGTTCCCCGGAAAAATCTGGGAGGCTAAACCATCAATCGTTTCCAAACATGCCCTGGCATGGGTATTAAGCATTGTTACAGGCATCTTTTTGGTTTTGGCAATTGTCTATTTCTGGGGCTTGCCTCGGGTGGCGGACCAGGTGGCCAGAAAAGTGCCTTTGGACTGGGAGATAAAGTTGGGAAAGCAAATAGAGGCCGGTATGTTGAAGGACAGTCATGTCGATAGCGTTCGAAGTAGTCAGCTGGATTCTTTTTTTAAATTGATGAATGTACCTTCTGATTATTCTATGCGTTTTTACTTTGTAAAGGACAGCATTGTCAATGCCTTTGCGATACCTGGAGGTACCATTGTGGTGTATGAAGGTTTGTTTGATCGATTGAATGATTATGAAGCCCTTGCAGGTTTATTGGGGCATGAATTTGCCCATGTAGAGCTTCGTCACAGCTTGCGCAGTATGTTCCGGTCTTTGTCGGGCTACATGTTACTCTCGGTTTTGTTTGGTGACTTAACTGGATTGACGGGGATATTGTTGGATAATGCCCATTCAATACAAAACCTGAGCTATTCCCGGGATTTTGAACAAGACGCCGACCTTCGTTCGATTGAATTGCTGTTGGAACGCAATATTGGATTAAGTGGGATGTATAGTATGTTTAAGATTTTTCTCAATGAATCGCCCAAAGGAATTGAGCTTCCTGCATTTATGCGGTCTCATCCGGTTACGGAAAAAAGAATGGAACAGGTGGAGAAAGCCATGGGAAATAGAGAGTCCAGTAACATTGAGCGCCGGGATCTGAACCAGTTGTTTACAAGGATGAAGCAAAATTAAGGACAAGTTCAAATGGTGGGTAGCTTGAATAGTCTGTTGAAGCCCTAAGAATATTTATCTTCGCGGATCTTATTAAAAATGCCAATAATATTGGCTTTAACTCCGTTTACATCCCATACCAAAAAGTCAAACTTCAAGATGGAAATACTTAGTTTTCAGGACCTTTTTAGCATTATTGTCAAGAATTTTAAAAAGTTGTGGGTAATTGCAGGAGCTACTGCTGTCGGATCAGCCATTGTAGCACTACTCTTGCCGGTTTATTTTCAATCTACCACAGTAATTTTCCCAGTTAAGCTCAGCCAGACTCCAGTCAATGAAACCTCTTTCCGTCGCGGAAATATCAGTGACTTTGGCGAAACAGGAGAAGCTGAGCAGGCCCTGGAAATATTGAATTCCACAACTTTGATGGACCGCATCATTCGCAAGTATAATTTATTTGATCATTATAAAATACCGCAAAGTGATCCCGCAGCCTTGACGTTTGTACGTAAGACCTTTGGTGGAAATGTGGGAATCAAAAGGACAAAATTTAATTCCATTCAAATTACGGTTAAGGACAAAAATCCAACTATGGCATCCGATATCGCCAATTCCATTGCAGCCTATATGGATACGATAAAATTTGAAATGGTACGCCAAAGAGCACAAGAGTTGATCGAAAACCTGGAGCAACAATATGCCAAACAGCAAGTATTGATTGACAGCCTCAAATTGGAAATGGACAGCATGACTCACCGAGGAATCATGAGCCAATTTCAAAGAGGATACTTGATTGATGCGTTTGGACAATCTTCTGGAAGTGAAAGACGGGAACTCAAACAAATGGTAGAGTCAAACATTCAATTTGGTGAGGAATTCGACAAACTTGAACGCATTTATGAGAGAGAACTGGAGAACCTTATGCTGATCAATAAATACCTGGTCCAGTCGCGCGCCGATGCCAACATTCAGTTCTCTCAAAAATTTGTGGTGGATGCTGCTGAGCCGGCTGAAAGAAAATCATATCCCATCAGATGGTTGGTTGTAGTCGTAAGTGTTTTTTCATCCATGTTGATCTCCATTAGCCTTCTTTTGGCAAAGCAAAGATGGCCCGAATTTGTAAAAGGTATGACACCCTGATGTCGTCCAAGGATAAACAAACATTGGAAAACGGGCTCATTGTATTGGGCACTCTATTGATCATTACTTTTGCATTTGCGGGTCAATGGTTTTTCTTATTGACCATTCCTCTTCTGATGTTGGTTGGAGTATTGGTCTTTTACCAACCGGATTGGTTGTTCTTTGGTTTGGGTTTTTTAACACCACTTTCAATTAATCCACATGATGCGGAATGGGGGAAACTCAGCCTGGCATTGCCCACTGAACCCATTGCGGCTTTGTTGCTTGTATTATTTATTTATCTCGCGATTACATCAGATAAAATTGATCATCGTTTATTAAAACATCCTGTCAGCGTACTTATTTATTTATATTTTTTCTGGTTGTTGGTGACCACCGCTACCAGTGTGGATAAAATAGTTTCGATCAAATTTGTGATCGCTAAACTTTGGTTTATTGTCCCCGGCTATTTTCTTGCAGCTACCTACTTTAAAGAGCCTCGTAACACTTACCGGTATTTGATGTTGTTTGTGGCGGGTATGGTGATCATCAGCCTATTCAATATAGGGCATTTGTCGATGTATGGTTTTGAAGACAAACCTTCTCAATCCACCATGCAGCCTTTCTTTAAGGATCATACCATATTGGGAGCAGTGTCTGCCATGGTATTGCCTTTGTGCTTTGGTTTGTTCCGTTTATCTCAAACCGATGTGGTGAAAAGAGCATTCTTTTTTAATGCCATTTTTATACTGCTCTTTGGAACTATCGTGACCTATTCCCGGGCAGCCTGGGCAAGCATAATTCCCGCTTTGTTATTGTTGATGGTTTTTGTTTTGCACATACGATTCCGATGGGTGTTTGTAACCATGATGATCGTTATGACTTATTTGTTTAGCAATATGGATTCCATTTTGATGGAATTGGAGCGAAACAAAATCTCAGGAAGTGATGACATTGAAGAAAATATCGAATCCATATCCAACATTAGTTCTGACCCATCTAATCTGGAGCGAATTAACCGCTGGGCTTCAGCAATAGAAATGTTTAAGGAAAAACCAGTGTTTGGATTTGGTCCAGGAACTTACATGTTTGAATATGCACCTTACCAGTTGGGACGGAATTATACCTCCATCAGTACCAATTTTGGGGATGTTGGAAATGCACATAGCGAATACCTTGGCCCTCTTGCGGAGTCTGGTTTAATGGGTTTATTGATTTTTTTTAGTTTTTTTGTCATGGCCATGTATTACAGTATGAGAGCATTTCACCATCAGAAAGATCCTGGTCATCGGATCATGATTTGTACCATAGCTTGTGCATTGATTACCTACTTCTCACACGGATTCCTCAATAATTTTCTCGATACTGACAAAGCTTGTTTCATTTTTTGGCCTTTAATAGCAGCTATTGTTGTGTATGACCTACAATCTGAAGCACCTGTTAAGTCTAACCTGGAAGGTGAGCAACTGTCCAGATAAAACCATGTAGTTGGACGATAAATTCCTGAAATTTGTAGAAGACTTCAAGCCTGGTCATTTGATATGTATGTAAATCATTTTAAATTTACGCCTATTCATCAAATCAAACCATTATGCAATTGACCAGATTTTCCAGGCTACTGATTGTTTTAGCCATCCTTGGCGTGGTTTTCATGTTATACAGGAGATTTGCACCAACTTTGCAAGAGAAGTTTGGATCTCCAGTGCCTACTGAACAAGTGACACAACCGGAGAATACAACTCCTCAAAGCAATTCAAGCAATACTGACGCAGGGGGGGTACAGGAAACTCCTGGTTTTGCCTATGTCGCTCCCGAGCCCATCAATGGAAGATTGAAAGGTGTAGTTGAACTGGGTGCTGCAGGATTTAATTCTTTCGTGGTGCTGATCGATGACCAAAAGAATTGGAAATTACAAAAAGCTGAGTTTGGGTCCAGTTTGGTCCATGAGAATATGGCTACAGACGATGACGTTCGAAACGGACTTAAGAATTATATCCGAGGTATGCTAGACTTCGGTGTGCCGGGAAAGGATATCCATTTTGTGGTCAGCTCAGGGGCAAAAAACGAACCTTCTGTGGTTAAAATTTCCAAAGGGCTAAAATCATTGGGTTATTTTGTCAATGAGGTCACTGCTCAGCAAGAAGGAACTTTTGGATTAAACTGTGTTATACCTTCCCAATTTTCCGAGAATGCCTTTATGGTCGATATAGGAAGTGGAAACACTAAACTCAGCTGGAGGTCGTCTAGAGGTATCCAAGCTTATGAAAGTTATGGTTCTAAGTACTTTCAAAAAAATATTTCGGATGAACAGGCCTATACTGAAGTCCGAAAAGTTATTGGACAAATCCCTCAGACCAATCGTGAGTATTGTTTCATTATTGGGGGTATTCCATTTGAATTGGCCAAACAAGTGAGAAATGGAAAGGAACGTTACACTGTTCTCAAATCTCCAACCGAATATAAGGCCGAAGGGGAGAAACAGCGTGCCGGATTGAATATTTATAAAGCCATTGCAGATGAAACGGGTTGCAAAAATTTTATTTTTGATTGGGATGCGAATTTCACTATTGGTTTTCTGTTGGGCTTAAAATAAGTATTGACCAAAACATCAAAGAACTGTCACAACACTTGTTTGGTTATAAAAATGAGTGTTCTATCACTGAGTGTTCTTAAGTATTAAATGGGTTCGGCCATGATTGCAATGAGAATTGCAAAAAATATTTAACATTTTATTTCTGTACCAACACATACCTTAATGCCAAAATCATAGGTAAATGAGGGTATTATTTTTCCCTGCCAGTCGTTTTATTGCAGGTTCTGTTTTGTGCATCATTGCTTGCTTATGGAATAATGGCTGTATTTACGCCCAGGTGACTGCTTCTGAAAAATTGGGATTCAAGGAATTTTCAATAGACCTACCCCAATGGGGTCAGGTAAACTATTATGTTTCAACAAAGCGATTAGACAGTTTAAAGCCATTGTTGCTTTATTTGGATGGATCCGGTCCGTTTCCATTGTATCAAAAACTGGACAAAGGATACGGAAGTTCAGTAGCTCTGGATATCCGGAAACTTGCAGAGCATTATCACATTGTTCTCATCAGTAAACCCGGTGTTCCTTTTGTGGATAGTTTGAAATTTAATGTGGAACATGGTTTTCCGGAATACAATGAACCGATGGAATACACCAGAAAATTATCTTTGGATTGGCGGGTTGCTGCTGCGGATGCTGTTTTGAATAAGGTGGTACAGGATATCAGAGTGGATAAAAGAAAAATTTCAGTGATGGGCATCTCTGAAGGGTTTCAGGTGGGAGCTAAACTTGCCTCAGTAAACAAAAAGATCACGCATTTAATGCTATTTGTTGGAAATGGTTTAAATCAATTTTATGATTTCATTCTCCAGGCACGTAATTCAAGTTTCAGGGGAGCTTCACTGGACTCATCTCAATGGGTCATTGATTCGTTGTTTCAAACTTTTCAAGACATTTATGCTGATCAAGAGAATTCCGATAAAATGTGGTTTGGTCATACCTACCTAAGGTGGAGTAGTTTTTGCAATAACATCCCAATGGAAAATATTTTATCGCTGGATATTCCAGTCTATTTGGTTGGGTGTAGCCAAGATGAAAATACCACTGTTGCAAGCATGGATTATTTATATTTGGAATCATTGCGACTGAAAAAGCGCAACATCACCTACAAGGTGTATCCATATGACCATTCATTTACAGAAATCATGGTGGGTCCTGGTGGAGAGAAAATGAAGGGTGCTAATCGAATGCGTGAAGTGATGGATGAAGGATTAAAATGGTTGTTATCGCATTGATTTATGACGGTATTCCAGGTAAACTATGTTGTTTTGGAATATTATGGTTCAACATAATCCATTTTTTTTAAATTCATAAGCTGATTACTTTTTTGGACATTTTTAACTTATAGACATTATGGTTTACATCAGATGGTACTTCATGCATTCGTTTTGGGTGCTGAGCAACTTTGTTTTCGCGCAAGACAGTAAATTGCCCATGGTGGCTATTCCCGATCTCAATGGCTTGCTCAATGTGAGGGATTTTTGCATTTCCGATGACCAATTAGAGGTTTACTTTACCCTTCAAAGTCAGCAGCAGGATATTTCAAGAATTGCATGTATTCAGAAAGCGAAAAGGGGACTGGAGAATCCTCAGTTGTTGACATTTTCCTCAAGATATAATGACCTGGAGCCTTTTCTGAGTCCAGATCAACACCGGTTATATTTTGCCTCCAATAGGCCGCTAAGTGGGTTAATCGGCCCGGCGAAGGATTTTGATATATGGTATGTCCAACGTCAGAGCCTCCAGGAAGGATGGGGGATTCCACAGCGTTTAGACAGTACAGTGAATTCAGTGGATGATGAATTTTATCCCTGTGTCACTTCCAGCGGTAACTTATATTTTACCCGGGATTCTAAAAATGGGTTGGGACATGATGATCTTTATTTTTGTAAATGGTCAAACGGCCATTATAAAACGGCAGAGCTGTTGGATACCATCATTAACTCATCGGGATATGAATTTAATGCCTTTGTTTCACGGGATGAATCGACCTTAATTTACACTCGGTACAATGTTCCGGGAGGATTGGGAAGTGGAGATTTGTACATATCTCATCGTGACCAATACGGAAATTGGACAAGCCCTAAAAATCTTGGCGCTCCCATCAATTCGCCAGCAATGGATTATTGCCCATACTATGATGAAACCAATGGAACACTTTATTTCACTAGCCGTAAAAATCAATTGATTCAACAGGAATGGAACCATTGGAAAGAGATGATCGACTATATTTCTAAAGATGCGAATGGATGTAGTAAAGTATATTCATTAAAATATCAGCTTCCTGAGCATAGATGAGAAATCATGTGCTTTGTATACCTGATAATAAACTGACAAGTGTATTTATGATACGTATACTTTTTGACTTTCGTGGCAGTCGTACAAATTTTGGAGACTTTGAAATCTTTTTATGATGTATTTAGATCCAGAGCTGTGATTGCTCTCGGAACACTCACCAGGCCCGGAATCGCTTTGTGCAAAATTCGATAATTGCCAAAATACATTTGTATCCATCGAAATACCCGCCAATAGGGAATTTGGCAAGGCTTTTTTATAACTTTGCAGAAAATTAATATACATCAGAATGAATGAATTTCCTCCATGTCCATCCTGTAAAAGTCTCTATGCATACCCAAGCGGGGATTTGCTCATGTGTCCAGAATGTTTTTATGAATGGAATCCAGAAACAGTAATCGAGGAATCAACATCAGATACATCAGATGTTTTGGATGCCAATGGAAACAAACTAAACGATGGCGATGCAGTCATTGTCGTGAAAGATCTGCCTGTTAAAGGAGCACCAAAACCTATCAAAGCCGGCACTAAAATTAAGAACATTAGGTTGACATATGGAGATCATAACATTGATTGCAAAATAGAAGGCTTTGGCTCGATGGCCTTGAAGTCCGAGTTTGTTAGGAAAGCTTAAATTCCATATTGTATTTAGCTCATGCCTGGAATTTCCGCGTTAATCATCACTCTGAATGAGGAACGTAATATCCAACGTTGCATTGATTCTTTGATTAACGTGGTCGATGAAATTGTGGTACTGGATACTGGTTCATCAGACCGTACATGCGAATTGGCCATTCAGAAAAGGGTCCGGGTGTTCAGTACTGATTGGAAAGGATATTCTCAAACCAAGAATGAAGGCCATAAGCTTTTAAATTACGACTGGGTGCTTTCATTGGATGCAGATGAAGCATTGTCTTCTGAATTGCAACAATCCATATTGAAAGTAAAAGACCATTTAAATGGAGTTTACCGGATGCCCCGATTGACCAATTATTGCGGTCAATGGATAAGGCATGGCGGCTGGTACCCCGATAAAAAAATTAGACTTTATCAAAAGCATGAAGCTTTCTGGAAAGGAGATTTTGTACATGAACAGTTGTATGTTTTACCTGATTTATGCAATACCGATCTAAAGGGAGACATTTTGCATTTTTCATACTATTCGGTCAAAGAACATTTAGACCGTGCAAAAAATTATGCGGAATTGGGAGCCAAGAAAATCATTCAGCAGCAAGAGAGCATTTTTGGAAAATCTCTGATCAACCCGCTGGTAAGGTTTATTAAAATGTATTTTGTTAAGGCAGGTTTTTTAGATGGATGGAATGGATTGGTAATTGCTTCCATTTCAAGTTTTGAAGTTTTCCTCAAATACAAAAAGGCAAGGGAATTGCGCAGAGACAAAATATAGAGACGATTATATGAGCGACAAATTATAAGGATGCAGACTTGCATGTTATGCCAATGATTGATTATTTTTGGCCAAAATTGACGATTCCTTGCAACAGGTATATTTCGGCCGATTTCTTTTGGTTTCTCTAACTACCCCATTTATCGTCTTGGGTGTCGGCCTTATATTGCACCGGGTGGCCATGGGATGGCAAATGGATGATTTGGAAACCAGAAAATTCTTTGAATCTAAAGTACATATTCTAACCTTTCATCAAAACGAATTGGAGAAATCCCTGAAGTGGAAACATCCTCGCGAATTTGAAATGGAGGGAATTATGTATGATGTGCTGAAGAAAGAAGATTGTAAAGATAGCGTAAGGCTCATCTGCGTGGTCGACCATAAAGAGAGCTTTCTGCTACACAAAATTAAGGAACACCTGGGAATAAAATTAGTCACTCATCATGGACAGAATAATTCTTCATCCAAAGATCAAAAGTTGATAAAAATCAACTATTTTATTCAGCAAGAATCCAAGTGGCTTGCAGCCCGTTGGGAGGTTGGTAATTTTGTTTGTAAAGAATTCTACAAGCCTTCCGATTTTTTATGCCCCTGTTTTCATCCTCCGGAATTTAGTTAGACTCGATTATTTTTTTAGGAAGCGATATGAGCACTTGGCGAATGATTTGAATTTGGCAAGTGATTTTAAGGTCGTTAATTTTAATTTATGTTTCCTTCCAGATCTGTCTGGTATCTGGGAAAGTATTTTATGATTCAATGCAATTTAGTTTATGAAAACAATATTCACTATAGGTTTACTTAGCTTATTTATATTGACGAATGCACAAAAATTAACCATTTTTGATCTTGAAACCGGTGAACCGGCAGGATTCGTTCAATTGAACTTAAAGGATGCGGATCAGGTTCTCGAGACCAATGCTGAGGGGTGGGTTGACATTACTCCCTTTCAAAATGCTAAGGAGATAGAATTTAAAGCCATAGGATTTGTACCCGTTATAAGGTCTTATGAGGAACTCAAACAACTCAATTTTATTATGGCGATGGAACCCATTTCCTTTGAATTAGGAGGTGTGGTAATATCTGCCACACGATGGAAGCAAAAGAATTCAGAAATTCCTGAAAAGATTATTGCAGTATCCAATGCAGAATTGATTTTGCAAAACCCTCAAAATGCAGCAGATGTTTTGGGGGTTTCTGGCAAAGTATTTATTCAGAAGAGTCAAATGGGAGGAGGCAGTCCGATGATACGTGGTTTTGCTACTAACCGACTGTTGTATGTTGTGGATGGAATCCGGATGAATACCGCAATATTCCGAAGTGGAAACATTCAAAATGTGATTTCGTTAGATCCATTTGCTTTGGNNCGAAGTTTTGTTTGGCCCAGGTTCAATCATTTATGGAAGTGATGCTGTTGGAGGTATTATGAGTTTTCAAACGCTTACACCGCGATTGTCCAAGGATGAAAATGTATGGGTGAGTGGTAATGGTTTTGCCCGATACTCTTCAGCTAACCAGGAAAATTCAGGACATGTGGACATTCATCTAGGTTGGAAAAAGTGGGCTCTGGTCAGTAGTATTAGTTCGATGTCCTTTCAGGATCTGAAAATGGGTCGTCATGGCCCTGATGAATACCTCAGACCTTTTTATGTCAGCCGGATAGATCAAAAGGATGTTGTGGTGAATAATGAAAATCCTTTGATCCAAACGCCTTCTGCATATTCCCAACTCAATTGGATGCAGAAATTAAGGTATCGACCAAATGAATATCTTGACATTCAAATGGGAATTCATGGCTCGGAAACATCACCGTATGCAAGGTATGACCGTCATATTCGATACCGGAATGGCTTACCCCGTTACGGCGAATGGTCCTATGGTCCCCAGATTTGGCACATGGATCAAATCGACCTAGAGTATTCTAAGGCCAATGTATTATTCGATCGGACTGATCTAAAGGCGGCCTATCAATATTTTGAAGAAAGCAGAATCAGTAGGAACATTCAAAGCGCGGATCGTGAAATTCGCCAGGAAAAAGTTAAGGCTGTCTCATTCAACTGGGATTTTATTAAACAAGTTGGTTCACGACATAACTTGTATTATGGCTTAGAGGGAGTGTTTAACGATGTCGTTTCGAATGGAGTTGACGAAGATTTAGTAAACGGATTATTGAAAGTAGGACCAAGTCGGTATCCGCAGTCTGAATGGAGTTCATTTGGAGTTTATTTCACTGATCAATTTCGGATAAACAAACGTATGTTAGTTCAAGCTGGATGCCGCTATAACATTAATTCTTTAAATGCAACATTCGATACCAGTTTTTATCACTTTCCTTTTACAGATGCACAACAACATCATGGGTCCTTAACGGGAAGTTTGGGTTTAGTTTATCGACCAAATGACCAGTGGATATTGAGCATCAACGGGGCTACTGCTTTTCGTTCACCCAATGTAGATGACATGGGTAAGGTGTTTGATTCTTCTCCTGGCTCAGTGACAGTACCTAATAGGGATTTGAAACCTGAATATGCTTACAATTTAGATTTCAGTGTAGCTAAGACTTGGGGAAATTGGTTAAAAGTGGATTTAACGGCCTTTTATACCTGGTTGGATCAGGCAATGGTACTCCGTAACTTTAGCCTGAACGGTATGGACAGTATCCTTTACGATGGAGATCTGAGTCAGGTAAAAGCCATTCAAAATGCTGCATCGGCTTATGTTTATGGGGTGCAGGCAGGCGTTGAGTTAAAATTTAAGGGTGGTTTTAAATGGCTTACGGACATTAATTTCCAGAAGGGGAAAGAAGAATTGGAAGATGGAAGTAACAGCCCTTTGCGTCATGCCGCTCCGTTTTTTGGAGTTACAAGGTTTGAGTTTAAAAAGAAAAATGTCATTTTGGAATGGTACCTTCAATTTAGTCAGGGATATGATTTTGATGAATTGCCTGAAGAAGAAAAGGCAAAAACAGAAATTTATGCTGCTGATGAGAATGGACAACCATATTCACCTTCCTGGTATACATTAAATTTTAAAGCGAGTATCCCCATAAATCAAAATGTGACAGTCTCCGGTGGTATTGAAAATATTACTGATCAGCGTTACCGCCCTTATAGTTCTGGGATTGCCTCACCCGGTAGGAATTTCATACTGGCGGCACATTGTAAATTTTAACCCAATGGCTGCAATAGCATTCATTGCCCTGGGTATAATCCATACATTAGAGTTACATGGATTGGGTTTAATTTTACTCCATTTGACGAACTACCATAAATCCACATGAACAATGTTTTTTAATCATTCAAAAGGAGTTTGTCCAATACCACCAAGTTTTTGAAGGAAAGAAAATATGATCAAAATTCAACCGTCAGGTACGATAAGTGTATTTGGATGAAATGTTTTTTTGAAATTGGGGCCGATTGGACTATTGAATACGTTATGTTATTTTGGAGTTTACTTTGAATTTTTTTAATTTTTAAATATGAAAACTTACGTATTTGCCTTAGTGTATTTCATACTTTTTGCAGGAAAATTGACCTGGGCTCAGGACATGAACCGATTACCCGGGAAATCAATGAGTTGCCATGAGAAATGTGCATTTGAAAGATCAGGTATGGTGAATTCGCAAATAGTCCAATCTTCCCTGAATCATCATGCAGACATGAATTATGCTGTATTCAAGTGGTGGGTAGATCCTGCGGTTCAATTTATTCGCGGTGAAGTTTTATACACTTTTGTTCCATCCGAGGATTTGCAAACATTGGAGTTTGATTTTGCAGAATCATTGACCATGGACAGCGTGGTGTGGAATGGGAGAAAGATTGAGTTTATGCACTTGGCTTCTATTATCAGAATTTCATTTCCAGAGCTTTTGAAGAAATCAGTTATGGATTCGGTTAGCTTTTATTATCATGGCGTCCCCTCCACCCATGGATTTGGGTCGTTTGTAACAGAATCGAGGAGCAATGGCGATCCATTGCTCTGGACACTTTCGGAACCTTTTGGATCGAAAGAGTGGATGCCTTGTAAACAGGATCTGAAGGATAAACTGGATTCGATTGACGTTTACGTAATTCACCCCGAGCAATTCAAGGCAGCCAGCAATGGCATTCTGGTCAGTGAAGTGGTCGAAAATGGAATCAAGACCAGCCATTGGCAGCATCGTTATCCAATTGCCTATTACCTGGTGGGTATTGCTGTTACACGGTTTGAAGTTTTTCAAGAGAAATTCGGTTGGGGCAAGGATTCAGTGTTGATGGTGAACTATGCTTTTGAAGAGTCATTGGATAGGGCTAAAGCCATTTTAATAGATCTTGGAAAACAAATGCAATTGTACAATGAATTGTTTGGACTCTATCCGTTTCATAAAGAAAAGTATGGGCATGCGGAATTTGGTTGGGGAGGCGGCATGGAACATCAAACCATGTCATTTATGGGGGATTTTGGTTATGAATTAGCTGCTCATGAATTGGCACATCAGTGGTTCGGAAACAAAGTGACTTGTGCCAGCTGGAAAGATATCTGGTTGAATGAAGGTTTCGCAACATACCTCAGTGGACTTTGTTATGAGCATCTTTTACCCATGTATTGGTACCGATTTAAGGAAGTTAGGATCCAAGACATTACCTCAGAAGCAGGGGGTACCTTAATGGTCGATGATACTACACAAATTGGACGCATTTTTTCAGGACGGTTAAGTTATTCAAAAGGTGCAATGGTTTTGCATATGCTGCGGTGGATTTGCGGCGATTCGATTTTTTTCAGAGGGGTACGAAATTATCTTGGAGATGCTACTATTGCATATGGTACAGCGACCACCAATGATTTAAAAAGACATTTAGAAGCCGCCAGCGGAAAAGACCTCACTGAATTTTTTCTAAACTGGTATACTCTTGAAGGGTACCCCAGTTACCGGTTACAATGGAGTCAGACGAATCCACAAAAGCTTGAATTAACCGTAAATCAATCAACTTCCCATCCTTCTGTAGCATTTTTTAAGTTGCCATTGCCCATCCGGTTATTGGGCACTAACGGACAATCAAAAGATGTCATATTAGATCATCAATGGAATGGACAAAATTTTATGGTTCAGGTTGATTTTTCAGTAGATTCAATTGTATTTGATCCTGATATTTGGTTGATTAGTGCGCATAATTCCGTGCATCGAGTTCCGGTAAGTAATGAAAATCCACGTTTAGCCAAAATTCAAGTTAACATTTATCCAAATCCCGTGATGGACGGGTGGGGGCGATTTTCTTGTTATGTGAATGTTGCTGGAAAAGTCACGGCAACTTTGGTAGATGTGCAAGGTAAAACAACACAATGGATTGAACAGCTTGCATCACCCGGGTGGAATAACTTTTCGGCAAAACTTGACTTTTTACCTGCTGGCTTATATGTACTTCGTATACGAAATGAAGAAATGGAAGTGACAAAAAGAATGTTCATTATGCATTAAAGCTTATTCTGTCAAAGCGGTTCATGACTTACACAATAATTCAGTTAAGGCCATTTTTTGTATGGAGTTGTTAAACTGATTTGACATTGACTGCGGAATTAATGTATGCATGAAGGATGTCAACAGGCTTAAGGGATTATAAAATTAGATTGTCTACGCTTAATATTTATGAGAGCCCTTGGTATTTTTGATATTAGCTTACCTGGCAATGTTGTCATCAGAACTATCCATGATATCATTTTTCCTTTGGATTATGATCAATCATTGTAATTTGTATTTCAAATTAGATTCATATGCGCAGTGTTAAATGGGTTGTAACAATTTATATGACCTTTGCTCTATGGGGTTCTTGTAAGTCTCCAAATGCGTCAGAGTCTGGTGTTATGACAAATGTACCTACCTTGGATACCCTCACAGAAACCACCGCCATTGGAAATCTGCTGGACTCTTTTAATCTGGCAGCGGCTAATGCAGACTTTCAAAGATATTTTGATTTTTATGCCGATGACGCTACCTTTCTTGGGACAGATGCTACTGAACATTGGAATAAAAATGCATTTATGGTTTGGGCTAAACCGTATTTTGATAAAGGGAAAGCATGGAACTTTAAATCGGTCCAGCGTCATATTTACTTTTATCATCATCCGGACATTGCCTGGTTTGATGAATTACTGAGTACTCAAATGAAAATATGTCGTGGTTCCGGAGTCGTGGTTAAACAAAAAGGGCAATGGAAGATTAAACAATATGTATTGTCCATAACCTTCCCAAATGCACGCATTCAGGATGCCATTGCAGCCAAAGCTTCGGCAGAGGATTCACTGATTCAGGTACTTATAAAACATTAGGTTGGCTTTAAAGAAATAAGCATTTTGAGCCACGATATATAATATCTGGGAATTCGAAGGGACCGTTTATTGAAGGACGTTTTGATGCGGCAGTACAATTCCTCAGGCTTGGGTTCTAGCAATAATTTTCTATTCTATACCAGCAAATTAATGGTTAATTATTGGTTAATAAAAATTTCGTTTCAAGTCTATATCGTAATATTGCAATATTAAAATTAGATAATGGGAGCCAGCAACACAAGTCATTACACTGAGCAGCAGATTTCTATAGCCGGTTTTGCTAAAGCTTTGGCACACCCTGCAAGAGTAGCCATTGTTGAATTTCTTTTAAAACAGCAGTCGTGCATATGCAATGATATTGTAGACGTCCTTCCATTGGCTCAGCCCACCGTTTCGCAGCATCTCAAAGAGTTGAAGCAAGCAGGTCTCATTCTGGGCAATGTGGAAGGAAATGCTATCTGTTATTGCATCAATGAAAAAGCTATCGCAGGGCTAATGAACTTTTTAACCGGCATCATAAAACAAATGAATTATCCGTCAAATTGTTGTTAAAATAAAATATTATGAAACAGAATGAACTTATTAAGGAAATGGTGAAATCCAAATACACCGAAATTGCAAAACAAAGCAAAGACACCAATCAATCATCTTGTTGCGGCGCTGGAGCTTGTTCTTCAGAAGTCTACAATATCATGACAGATGACTATAGTCAACTGGAAGGATATGACCAAAATGCTGATCTTGGTTTAGGCTGCGGCTTACCCACTGAATTTGCCCAATTGAAGAGAGGTCAAACGGTAGTCGATTTGGGAAGTGGCGCAGGTAATGACTGCTTCGTTGCACGTGCCGAGGTAGGCGAAGATGGCCGCGTAATAGGAATCGATTTTACCCCTGATATGATTGATCAGGCTCGTGCCAACGCTGTTCGCCTGGGGTACAGCAATGTCGAATTTAGGCAAGGAGACATTGAGAACATGCCATTGGGCGGTAACGTCGCAGATGTTGTGGTCAGTAATTGTGTATTGAACCTTGTTCCTGATAAACCTAAGGTGTTTCAGGAAATCTTCCGGGTCCTAAAACCAGGTGGACATTTCAGCATTTCAGATGTGGTCTTGGTCGGACAACTTCCTGATGCATTGCGCGAAAGTGCAGAAATGTACGCCGGCTGTGTCGCAGGAGCAGTGCAAAAATCTGATTACCTTCATTATATACAGGAGGCTGGGTTCAGTAATGTTTCAATTCAAAAAGAAAAACAGATTATCATCCCTGATGATATTCTTAAAAAATTCCTTGACGAGTCTCAAATGGACTTATTGAAAAATCACGAGATCGGAATTTTTAGCATTACGGTGTACGGTGAAAAAATCAAATCTTGTTGTGGAAGCAGTTGTTGCAGTTGAGGAGAGTTGAACTATCGACTTTAACTTGGGAAATTCGAAAAATTTCAGTGAGTATATTCTGACGTGGTCAAAAAGCTTTGACTCGATACGATCATTTGATGTTCACTAACATAGGTCGCTCATAAAGTTTAACATACGACTGAAGGTTAAAAATTGCTATTTCTCTATCTTTGCGTGATGGAATGGGTAAACCATCACATTTCTTTGGGGATTGAGTCAGGGATGCCCTCTGAAAAATCCATGCTGGAAGTATTTCCAGAACGCGATTGGGTACATTTTGACTTTCAACTTCAGTCAAACGATTGTTTATTTGAATTGGACGAAAATAGTTATCGGGTTTCCATTCGTGTATGCCTAACTTATTTTGAAAAGTATGAGCAACCATTTGCTTTAACGGTACTTCAGCAGGACATTTGTTGCAATACACAAGCGAAATTATTCGATATTATTCAATGCAAATTAGTGGGTATTCATCGCCAACTTTTTCTGGAAAGTCAGATCCTTTATTTGTTATTCCAAATGCAAAAAAAGAGTCAAATCTTTCAAATAGGTTGCGACGGATGTCAAATAATCCAAAGTCCTCTGGAGAAAGATAAACTGTTAAAAGCAAGAGATTTTATTCTGAATAATTTATCCAATAACATTACCATTCCCATTATCGCCACAGCCATGGGAACTAATCAATGTTATTTGAAAAAAGGCTTTAAAGAGAGTTTTGGCCAAACCATCTTTGAATTTATACAGGAAAACCGTATGATCAAAGCACGCTATCTGCTTCAAAATGATTACAGTATTTCTGAAGTTGCCCAACAGGTAGGCTATTCATCCTTAAGCAGTTTTTCGCAAGCCTTCAAAAATTATTTTGGAATAAACCCCAGTGAGCATTTTCGCAAATTACTTTCCAATAACTAAAATCGTTTTCCCGGTATCTAAAACGACCTGGACTTTGATTGCCCTAATTTTGTCCCTGTTTATAAATTATTGGAGTTTGACTTGAGAATTTTCCATCCAACTGGTGGCTATCCACAATCCATATTCCATGTTTTTTGATGAATTACAACGTTATGTTCAATTGGAATTGCATAATTTTCATTTTTGTTATGATAACACCCCTAAGCAGGGCCTGGACTCAACAAGATACTTTTAACATTCAGCAAACCCATAATACTCCTCTTAAAATCAGTGGATATGGTGTGGTGAATTATTATGCATTTGATTGGGAGACTTTGCCCGATCAAAGGAATGTGCTTGATCCGGAGCGATTGAATTTATACTTGAATTACGCTTTTGATAAGCGTGTTTCATTGAAAGCTGAAGTGGAGTGGGAACATGGCGGTACCGGAAGTAGCTTGTCGTTTGATCCGTTGGAAGAGTTTGGTGAATTCGAACAAGAGATAGAAAAGGGAGGTGCAGTTAAATTAGAACAACTTCAACTGGTATTCAATATTTGTAATGCTTTACGCGTCAGAATAGGAAAAATGCGGGTTTATATGGGGTTGGCTTCAACGCTGGATGAACCAGGTCAATATTTTACTACCTACCGTTCGGAAGTCGAAAATACGCTGTTGCCGTTGGGATGGTATGAAACGGGATTGGAACTTTCTGGAAAATTAGGGGCATCT
>JRYK01000198.1_pt1 | contig 48517 bp, 32 predicted proteins | sample 235381 | NCBI WGS metagenome assembly JRYK01 (sample SAMN03074220, study PRJNA261476) | activated sludge metagenome | biome: Wastewater Treatment Plant; feature: Wastewater; material: Activated sludge; isolation source: activated biomass of a wastewaster treatment plant treating hydrocarbon... ... | reverse complement strand
ACCCGCGCGGCCGTCTCGCGCGCCGAGGACCGGCCGCCGCCGCGCGGATCGCGGATGCCATACTTCAGCCAGTAGGTGATGTCGGCATGGCCGGGGCGGAAGGTCTCGGCGATCCCGCCATAATCCTTCGACCGCTGGTCGGTGTTCTCGATCATCAGCTGGATCGGCGTGCCCGTCGTCCGCCCCTCGTAGACACCGGAGAGGATCCGCACCTCGTCCGGCTCGCGCCGCTGGGTGGTGAAGCGATTCTGCCCGGGCCTGCGCCGATCGAGCCAGTGCTGGATCATCGCGGGCTCGAGCGCGATGCCCGGCGGGCAGCCGTCCACGGTCGCGCCCAGCGCGGGCCCGTGACTTTCGCCCCAGGTCGTCACGCGGAAGAGATGACCGAAGGTGTTGTGCGACATGAATGCCGCTGACCTGGAGCGAATGGCGGAAGGCGCGTGACGTTTCAATGCCGTGGTGGATGCAACTTCGTTCCGTCCGCGCCGGTGTTCATCGTCTTACGGGGCAGGGGCGCTGGCCGCAAGCCGCCAGCGGCGGTGATCCCCCGTGACAGCATTCAACGACGCAGTTAGACCGATAGCCAGTGCCGCGTGTCTTGCACCTTTTTTGGAAAGGAGTGGACATGAGGTGCAGGAAGGATGGCCGCTTGATCAGCCCAAGCCATCCGCGTCAGATGTCTGCGTCTGTGAGTTTTCAATAGCAATAACAGCCAGTTCCCGGCGGTCTGAGCAACCGCCTCGAACGGGTTTTGTCGCATGGGAAGGAGCTGGTGCAGCCGCTGCGCCGGCTCCTTCTTTCTTTTGAAGGCCCGCTTCAGACCGTCAGGATGATCTTGCCGACATGCTGGCTCGCTTCCATACGGCGGTGGGCTTCGGCGGCATCGCGCAGGGGAAACGTGCTGTCGACGGGGACCTTGATGCGGCCGGCGGCGACGAATGGCAGGACGTGGCGTTCGACCTCGGCGGCGATTGCGGCTTTCACCTCGGCGGAGCGGATGCGCAGCGTGGAGCCGGTGATCGTCAGGCGTTTCAACATGACGCGCATCAAGTCGAGGCTGGCCTGTGAGCCCGACTGGAAGCCGATGTAAACGAGGCGGCCGTCGTCGGCGAGCGCGCGGAGGTTCTTTTCGATGTAGTCGCCGCCGACCATGTCGAGGATGACGTCGACGCCCTTGCCGCCGGTCTCCGCCTTGACGGCGTCGAGGTAGTCTTCGGTGCGGTAGTTGACGGCGCGATCGGCGCCGAGCGCGCGGGCGGCGGCGCACTTCTCCTCCGAGCCGGCGGTGGCGATGACCTTGGCGCCGAAGGCCTTGGCGAGCTGGATCGCGGTGACGCCGATGCCGCTGGTGCCGCCGTGGACCAGGAGCGTCTCGCCCGCCGCGAGCCGCCCGCGCTCGAACACGTTGTGCCAGACCGTGAACGCGTTCTCGGGCAGGCTCGCGGCCTCGAGGAGCGACAGTCCCTTCGGCGGCGGCAGGCAGTGCCCGGCGGGCGCGACGCAGTACTCGGCATAGCCGCCCCCGGGCGTCAGCGCGCACACCTCGTCGCCGACGCGCCAGCCGGTCGCGGCCGCACCGACCGCCGCGACGGTGCCGGCGACCTCGAGCCCGATGATCGGCGACGCTCCCGGCATGGATGGCAAGATGACCAAGCACAAGGCCGTCTCAACCATGCCTGACGACAACACGATCAACTTTGCCATGTACATGGGTGACGTGAAGGAGCCCGCGTTCACCATCGTGTACAAGCGGAAGAAGTGAGTCGTTATGTCTCGTCAGCCCCCGGCGACTCGCCGGGGGCTGACGCATTTGTCATTTCGCTGTGAATTTCAGCTTTTCGGCTTTCTTGTCGAAGTCGACGGTTACCGTCTGTCCGTCGCGGATATCGCCTTGCAAGAGCCGCTTCGCCAGTTCGGTTTCGACTTCCTTTTGGAGCACGCGCTTCAGCGGCCGGGCGCCGTAAGCCGGATCGTATCCCGTCCGAACCAGGTGCGTGATCGCCGCGTCGGTCAGTTCGAGATGAATCTTGCGATCCTCGAGCCGGTGCCGCAGCCGGCCGAGTTGGATCTCGACGATCTTCTTCAATTGCGGCTCGGTCAGCGCGTGGAACACGATGATTTCGTCCACGCGGTTCAGGAACTCCGGCCGGAAATGCTTGCGCACGTCTTCCATGACCGCGTCCTTGAGCTTGTCCATCGCCTCTTCGTCGCCGAGGCCGTAAAGCGTCGCCGATTCCAGAATCCGGTGACTGCCCAGATTCGAGGTCATGATGACGATCGTGTTCTTGAAGTCGACCGTACGGCCCTGGCTGTCGGTCAATCGGCCGTCGTCGAGCAGTTGCAGCAGCGTGTTGAACACGTCCGGGTGCGCCTTCTCGATCTCGTCGAACAGCAAAACACAGTACGGCCGGCGGCGAACGGCTTCGGTGAGTTGCCCGCCCTCGTCATAGCCGACGTAACCCGGCGGCGCGCCGATCAACCGCGACACCGTATGCCGCTCCTGATACTCCGACATGTCGATGCGAACCATGGCCCGCTCGTCGTCGAATAGGCACTCAGCCAAGGCGCGCGCGAGTTCCGTTTTGCCGACGCCGGTCGGGCCCAGAAACATGAACGAGCCGATCGGACGGTTCGGGTCTTTCAACCCGCTGCGCGCGCGAATCACCGCCTCGGCCACGGCCGTCACGGCCTCGTCCTGTCCGATCACGCGCTTGTGTAGTTCTTGATCGAGGTGCAGCAGCTTCTGCATTTCACCCTCGAGCAGCCGCGTCACGGGCACGCCGGTCCAGCGGCTGACGACCGCGGCGATGTCGTGTTCGTCCACCTCTTCCTTGATGAGCCGCTGCGTTCCGGGCTGGTCGGTGAGAGCCGCCTCGGCCGCTTTGAGCTTCCGTTCCAGTTCGTTCAACTTGCCATACTTGAGTTCGGCCGCCTTGTTGAGGTCGTACTGCCGCTCCGCCTGTTCGACGGCGAGCTTGGTCTGCTCGATCTGCTCGCGCAAATCCCGCAGGTGCTGGACCGACTCTTTTTCCTTCTGCCAGCGGGCTTTCAGCGAATCGCCGGTTTCCTTCAGATTCGCCAGTTCACGCTCGATACGAGCCAGGCGATCCTTCGACGCCGCGTCCTTTTCCTTCTTGAGCGCCTCGCGCTCGATTTCCAACTGCATGATTCGGCGGGAAATCTCGTCGAGTTCGGCCGGCATCGAGTCGATCTCGGTGCGCAGCTTGGCTGCCGCTTCGTCCACGAGGTCGATCGCCTTGTCCGGCAGAAAGCGATCGGCGATGTAGCGATTGGACAGAATCGCCGCGGCGACCAACGCCGTGTCTTTGATCCGCACGCCGTGATGCACTTCGTACCGCTCGCGCAGGCCGCGGAGGATTGAAATGGTGTCCTCGACCGACGGCTGATCGACGAAGACAGGCTGGAAGCGGCGCTCGAGGGCCGCGTCCTTCTCGATGTGCTGCCGGTACTCGTCCAGCGTCGTCGCGCCGATGCAGTGCAGTTCGCCGCGGGCCAGCATCGGCTTGAGCAGGTTGCCGGCGTCCATCGCGCCCTCGGCCTTGCCCGCGCCGACGATGGTGTGCAGCTCGTCGATGAACAGGATCACGGCGCCCTGGGCGTCCGTCACCTCTTTGAGCACGGCCTTCAGCCGCTCCTCGAACTCGCCGCGATACTTGGCCCCGGCGATCAGCGCCCCCATGTCCAGCGCGACGACGCGCTTGTCCTTGAGCCCCTCCGGCACGTCGCCGCGGACGATGCGCTGCGCGAGGCCCTCGACGATCGCGGTCTTGCCGACGCCCGGCTCGCCGATCAGCACCGGGTTGTTCTTGGTGCGGCGCGAGAGGACCTGGATGACGCGGCGGATCTCCTCGTCCCGGCCGATGACCGGATCGAGCTTGCCCGTGCGAGCCATCTGAGTCAGGTCGCGGCCATATTTCTCGAGCGCCTGGTACGTCTCCTCCGGATTCTGCGACGTGACCCGCTGCGAGCCGCGCACGTGCTGCAGGGCGGTCATGAGCCGCTCGCGAGTCATTCCGAATTCCTTGAACAGCCGGCCGGTCGTGCCGCCGTCATCCGTCATCGCCAGCAGGATGTGCTCGATGGAGACGTACGAGTCTTTGAGCCGCTTCGCCTCGTCCTCGGCCTTGACGAGCAGGCGATTGAGCCGGCCGGAAATGCCGGGCGATTCGGATCCGCCGCTGACTCTTGGCAAACGCTCGAGCTCCTGTTGCGCCCGGATGCGCAGCGCATCGGCCGAGATATCCGCCTTCGACAAAATGGCCGACGCCAGTCCGTTTTCCTGGTCGAGGACCGCCAGGAGCAAGTGCTCGACGTCGATTTGCTGGTTGCCGAGGCGGACCGCCAACGCTTGGGCGTCGCGCAGAGCCGACTGAGCTTTCTCGGTGAATCGATTGATATCCATGGCCGTTCGCTATTCCTCAGGATCGAGAAGGTCGCTGCCATTTCGCACCGACTGATCTCCAGACTGACAGTCGGGTGGCAGCGATTGGATGATTTCGCAACACTTGGCCGCCAAATCAAAATCCGCCAAACTATCCATATCCGCCATATTCACAGTTTCGGTCCTTGAATCCGGCATCATGTTGAGCATGGTTCCGGGCGGCCTCGCGAATTAGATGCAAGAAAAGCGTTATCGATTCGCGGCTATTACGTTTTGTGCAGCAGAGAGTTACGTTCGGCTTTCGAATCGGGCGCAGCGGCATCTCTCGGTTATCCGCAACTTTCCATGCAACCGACTTTGCCTTACCGGCATCGAGTTTGCTTAGAATAGCGATTGTGCGGCGGGATTGGCCGCCGTGGAAGGATCTGTGGGCGTCTTGGCCGTGTGATTGACTGACGATCAACCGGGCGACGCGTCCAAATGAGGAGGAACCCCCATGTTGGTTTTGAGTCGGAAGGTTGGTGAACGAATCGTCCTCGACAACCGCATCGTGGTGACGGTCTTGGAAGTCAAAGGCCGGCAAGTACGGCTGGGCTTCGAGGCGCCGCCGGATGTGTCGATCTGGCGGGGCGAACTCGAATTCCAGGATCATCATCGCGCCGCCCCGCGTGAGGAACTGCTGGCCGCCCGCTAGAGCCACGATCTCCAAAATCCGGCGACGGGATCGCTCGAGGCTGACGCCGAGTCGATCCACCCGCCGGTTTTTTATTGCGCTGCCGCGTCCCGTGGCGTGATTGTTCGGCAGCAAGTACAATCGAGACTATTCGAAAGCCGCGTCACGGCACCTTGCCGAACCGAGAGCCGAAGATGGCGACCGCGCTTCCAATCGGTCTGCAGTCCAAGCTGTCGGCATTGGCGGCGCGACAGCAAAAGCTCCGTCGACTTCGGGCCGTCTTGCGAGTCGCCCTGGCCGCGTTGGCCGGGGCGACGGCGATCGTGCTGGTCGACGCACTGGCGCCGCTGGCAGTGCCGCTTCGCCTCGCCGCGGTGATCGGCTGGCTCGTCGCGGTCGCCTGGCTCGCCTGGAAATGGTGCGGGCCAGCCTTTCGTCGGCCAATCGATCCGGTGGCCTTGGCCGCCGTGGTTGAAGCGGAGTTTCCACGGCTCGACGAACGGCTGACAACTTCGGTAGAGCTCGCGACGCGGCGACCTGCCGGCGACGCGCCGATCCTTTTCCAATTGTTGCTCCAAGAAACCGAAACCCGCGCCCGCGCAATTGACTTCACTCGCGCCGCGCCGGTGTCGGCGGTGCGCCGGTCGGCGGCGTGGCTCGGACTGCTCCTCGGTGTGGGAATGGCCGCAACAATTCTCTGGCCGACTCACCTCGCCGGACTCACGCGGCGATTCGTGATGCCGTGGGATTCACGGCCGGCCGTCATTCCTTTCGCACTGACGGTGCAGCCCGGGGACAGTGTCGCGGCTCGCGGTCGGCCATTTGTCATCGACGCCGAGGTCATCCCGCTCCGCGACCGCGTCTCACTTCCCGAACACCTCGATACCGTGGTTACTGCTTCGGGTGAACCGAGCCGCCGCCATCGGATGACTCAGATCGATTCTGCCGGCCGATATCGCCTGGAGATTGATCGACCGACTTCGGATTTCCGCTATCAGGTCGAGGCGGGCGAGATGCGATCGGCTGAGCATCGCGTTCGAGTCGTGCCGCCCGTCGAGATCGTGTCGGCTCGCGGTGAAGTCATCCCACCGGACTATGCTCGCCGCGAGTTTCCGTCGACGCGGCTCGAACCCGGAGTTCTGGCGACGGCGCTTCAGTTCAGCCGAATCCGCTGGACTTGGCAGTTTGATCGCCGACCGCTCGCGGCCACGATGATCTGCCGCGACGCCGCCACTGGCGTCGAAGAGCGCATATCAGTCGCGCTCGCCTCAGACGGACTGTCCGGCGCCGCCGACACGGTGGTCCGCGCGTCGGGTTCGTTCCGCCTGCTGGCCGAAAGCACCGATGGCCTGGCGACCGAATCGCCCGCCGTGATCGTCACGGTCGTGCCCGACCGCCCGCCGGAGTTTCGCCGCGTCGCCGGGTTCGCCGATCTCGTACGGGAAATCGCCCCGGACGAGGTGTTGCCGCTGCAATGGACCGTCGCCGACGACGTCGCCGTGGCCGCCGTCGAAATTGAGTTGCGAATCAACGACGGTCCGATCGTGCGCGAACCGCTGCATTCGGCCGCAATCGGTCAGCGCGAAGCCTCCGGTTCGACGCCCATCCGACTGGCTGGCAAGATAGTGATCGGCGACCGGGTTTTCTGCCGCCTCCGCGCTCTGGACAATCGTGCCGTTCCGGAGGCGGGATTGGGACCGCAGATCACCCAGTTCCCCTCGAACGATCGCTGGTGCGAATGGGTCGTTGCAGCCACGTCGCGCCCGTTGGCCGAGCGCGAGGCATTGGCCGAGCGCGACGCCGCCGACGCCGTGATTCGCGACCTCATCAGTCGGCTTGATCGCGAAATCCGGGCCATGACGAAACTGAGCCATGAGTCGGCGGATTCCGCCGAACCCGCGCCGGAGCACGCCGCGGAGCGCGAGCGGATCGAGCGCGCGATGGAGTCGATTCGCGGCGATCTCGAGCAACTGGCCGACGACGCGGAGCGCCGCGGCCAGCCGGGCATCGCCGGCGCGGCTCAGTCGATCGCGCGGCGTGAGATGCAGTCGGCGGCGGAACATCTGCGCGACGCTGCCGACGCCGCGCAGCGGCCGGACGCCCTGCGGCGAGCCGACCGCGCCGCCACGCAGGCCCGTGAGCGGCTCGAGCGCCTCCAGTCCGACAATGCCGCGCTGGCACAACAGCGGATCGAGGCCGCTCAGTTCCACCAACTGGCCGCCGATCAGGAGAAACTCGCCGACAAGACCGAAAAAGCCGAGGAATCCCGCGAGCAATTGCAGAAGCAGCAGTCCGGTTTAGCGGAGAGTCTGGACAAGCTGGCTACGGAAAGCGAATCCGCCCGTGACGCCCTGCGCGGCGCCAGCGCGGAATTGGCGAAGCGCTTGTCCGAACAGGCGAAGGCGCTCGCCGAAGCGCAGCGCGAACTCGATCAGCAGATTCGAATGGCCGAACGCAAGGAAAACGCGGAGCGGCTCGGGCCAAATGCGGCCGATCAGGCGCGCGCCGCGGAGCAGGTTGCCGATCTCTACCGCCAGTTGAAGCAGCAGGCGCCGGGCGCGCCACTTCCATCCGCGCCGGAAGCCGATGCGGCCGAGGCCGTCAACGCGCTCCGGCGCGGCGACGCCGATATCGCCGCCGCTCACCAGAAGAAACTGGCCGACCACCTTGAAAAACTCGCCCAGCACTTGCAGAAACTGATCGATTTGCAGCGCGATCCCCGCGAGGCCGCTCAATACCTCAGCCGCTGGCAAGCGGACGCACGGCAGCGAACGTTGGCCACCGGCAAACCCGACAGCCCGGACCGCGATGAACTGATTCGGGAACAGACTGCGCTGCTGCGCGCCATCGAACAACTGCGCGTTCCCGAGAATTCCGGCGCCCGCCGCGAACAGATCGATTCCGCCCTCAAGGCGAAACAGGCGGTCACGGCGCTGGAGAACGGCCATATGAACACGGCCGCCGACCTGATGCAACGCGCGAAAACCGCGCTGGACAAGTTGGTCGGGGCGCTGCCCACGGCCGAGGAGAGACGCAAGGCCGCTCGGGAAGCACTGGCCAAGGTTCGCCAGGAACACGATGCCCTCAGCCGACAGATCACGTCGGCGCTACAAGGTGGCCGCAAGCCGTCGCCGGACGCTGCGGCGGAATTCGCCCGCCGCCAGGCGGAGTTGGGCGAGCGCGTCTTGAAACTCGATGCGCCGGGCGCGGACCAAGACAAGGATTCGGCCCGTGCCGCGGCCGGAGGAGCGCTCGACGATCTGATGTCGGGCCGATGGCACGATGTGCCGGCCAGCCAGACCGACCTGGCGCGGGCTTTGCGTCGGCTCGAGCAGGCCCTGAATGGCAAGGCCGGACCGGCCCAGCAGGCGCGCGAACTCGCGAAACGGCAACGGGAACTAGCCGACGAGGCCGAGCGCGTCGGCGGCGACGCGGCCCGGATGTCGGCTCTGCAACCCTGGCAGGAGCAGATCGCACGGCAATTAGCCGATCTCGATGCCGAAGAAGCGCCGGTGCGGCTCGATGCCGCGGTTTCAGCCGCGGCCGAGGCGTTCCAGGCTCTGCGCGATCGGCCGGACGACGCGCAGACCGCCGCCGCGGTCCGACGCAGCGCCGAACGCCTCGCGGAGTTGGCCGAACAGATTGCGGGCGGAGAATCGGCCGCCGCGCGAGCCGCGCGCTTGGCTCAACAGCAGGAACAACTTGCGGATTCGGCAGCGCCGACGGCCCCGGCGACGCGGCGGCGAGCGAATCAAGTCGTCGACGAAGCGCGGCAGATTCGCGGCGGCGATCAGGCCGGCGAGGAAAAACGCCAAGCGATCGATGCGTTGGCCCGCGCGGCCCAGACGCCCGGCGATATGGCAGCCGGCAAAGCCGCCGCGGAGTCGCTGCGAGCGTGGGCTCGGAAACTCGGCGAGCCGTCGCCCGCCTCGCCCGCCGCGGCCGAACTCGCTCAGAAGCAGCGCGAGTTAGCCCAGGCAACTGATACCGTGCCGCCGCAAGCCGGCGCCCCTCGGACCGAAGCGTTGGATCAACTCGCGCAGAGACAGCGGGAGCTGCGCGGCCAGGCGGCCCGGCTGCCCTCCGCCGACTCGCCGCAGGCAGTGCAAGCCGCACGCGCCGCGATGGCGCAGGCGGAACAGGCGCTGGCTCGCCAGGACCCGCGCGAAGCGAGAGCCGCGCAGATCCGGGCCGCTCAGGCGCTGGACCGAGCCGCGCGAGAGAGCGCTCCGCGGGCCGCCGCGCCGGCGCCGCAAGGAACGCCGACGGCGCAGCAGGTGCAACAAGCGCGGGACCTGGCCGCGAAGCAGCGGGAACTGGCTCAGCAGTCGGCGGCGGCGGCCCGCTCCGCACAACCGCCTCCTGGAGCCGACGGCCAACAATCGGAGTTGGAATCGAAATCCGGCGAATTGGCGCGTACGCTGCAACAGGACGTCAGTCCCCCGGCCGCCAACGCCGCGCAGGAAGCCGCCGCCGCCATGCGAGAATCGCAGCAACAGGCCGGGCAGGACGCCGCCGCTGCGCGGCAGGCGCGGCTGCGCGCCGCGGACGCTCTCGATCGCGCCGCGCAGATCGCCGCCGATAAAGCCAAGGCGGATAGCAGCGCCGGCGGTGGGTCGCCGGCCAGCGGCGCCGGCCAGAAACTCATGCAGGCTCGCACACAAATGCGATCCGCAAAGGAGAGTCTCGGCCAGGGTCAGCCGGCCGACGCCGGCAAGCCGATGCGGTCCGCGGCCGAAGCGCTCCGGCAAGCGGCCGACGAATTGCGCCAGTCCGCAGAACAGGCCGCACGGCGTGACGCCGCACCGAACGCTCCTGGCGCCGGCGATCGATCCAATCGACCACCCGTTTCCGAAGAACTTGCGCGCGAATTACAACTCCACCCCGGCAAGCGTTGGGGTGAACTACCGGGCGAGTTGCGCACGCGCATCCTGCAGGACGTCAAAGCGCAATACGGCGACGATTACGCGCAGATCATTCGCTATTACTTCGAGTCCTTGGCCGAGAAGAAGTAATGCTCCGTGTCTGGCTGCTGCCATTGCCGCTCTTCGGCGCGCTTGCCGTGGCCGCGCTCGCCGGCGGCGACGAACCGCGGACCGGTGACGTTGACGCCGCCGTTCAACGCGCGCTCGGCTACCTTCGCCAGAGCCAGCATCGCGACGGCTGCTGGCTTGCCAACGGATTCGGGTCGCAGCAGAGCCCCGGAATCACCGGCATCTGCGTGATGGCGTTTCTCTCGGCCGGACACACTCCGACCGAGGGGCCCCATGCCGCCGCCCTGCACCAGGCGATTCGCTGGGTGATGCGAAACCAGCAGCGTTCCGGCCTGATCAGTCTCGGCGATTCTTTCGATATGTACCACCACGGTATTTGCACGCTCATGCTCGCCGAAGTGGTCGGAATGACCGACGGCTCCCTGGCGGATGAATTGCGTCAACGGCTCGCCCGCGCGGTCGAATTGATCCTCAAAGCGCAGCGAATTTCCGGCGGCGGCCGGGGCGGCTGGCGCTACTCCGCCGTCGGCGGCGACGCCGATCTGAGCGTCACGGGTTGGCAGGTGCTTGCCCTTCGTGCCGCCAAGGACGTCGGCTGCGACGTGCCGAGTTCGGCCATCGATCGCGCGATCGAGTACGTCCGGGCCTGCTACGACGACGGCCGCGGCGCGTTCTGCTACATGCCCAACAATCACCTCACCGTGCCCTGCACGGGAACCGGCATCCTCTGCCTGGAACTCGCCGGGAAGGACTTTCATCGTTCGCCGCAGTCGCTGCGCGCCGGCGGCTACATCCTGCGCAACGGCCCGTCGCTGGACCAGGCGCATTGTTTCTATGGTCTGTACTATTGCTCGCAGGCGATGTTCCAGTTGGGAGAACGGTACTGGGAGGGATACCGACAGAAAATGCTCGATCTGCTGCTGCCGGCGCAAAAAACGACCGGGGCATGGGTCGGCCGGGACCTCGAGGCTCAACGAGCCGGACCGAGCTATTCCACAGCCATGGGCGTATTGGCACTGACTGTCGAGTATCGCTTGCTGCCGATCTATCAACGCGGAGATGACAATCAGCGAACGCCGTCGGGAAACAAGGACTCGTCCCGTTAGATGCGGCCGTGGATTATCGTCGATGGATTGCCGCCGGAGTCGGAAGGTTCGAGCTAGCGAATGGCCGCCGGTTTGGGTCGATCGAGGTCCTTGTTCTTATCCTTCTCCGCCTGGCGCGAGCAACCCACGACGGCCAACAGTGCGATCAACAGGACACACCGCGACATTGACGCATCTCCCCCGGAAAAAGGCCGAAGAGCCGGCCGCGAAAACGACCGGCTCTCCAGATTGTAACGGGCGCTGGGCGTTCAGTCCGCAGCCACCCGAAGTCCGGCGCAATCGCCGGTTTGAAGCCGTCGCACTGCTGACGCAGTTCGCGCTATTCAGACTGTCCTCACGTTTGACATGGTCGCCCGCCCGACCCGCACGGATCGGCGGCGCTCGATGCAATTACTTGGCTTCGGCCTTGCCCTTCTCGCCGTTCGCATTCGGAGCCTTGCCGCTCTCCGGCTGTTTGCCGGTATTCGCGGGCGGATTGGTCTTGGCCTTCGATTTGTCATCGCCCTGGCAGCCGAGCACAAAGCTCGTCGCCACCAACGCCAACAGGACCTTGCGCATGATAACCCTCCTGTTCACCAGTTGCCGCGGTCAGCGCGGCGCCTCCGGCCGCCCAATGCCGCCGGGACTACCATTTGATCCTGGAGCGAGCAATTTATTCCCATGAAACGGCCGCCCCGGCGAATATCGAAATGGAGCAGCGCCGAATTGGAATAATCGAAAACCTGGCTCATCTCATAGGTTGAGAGCAGTGCCCATGAATCGGCCGGCATCGTGGCGGCGGATTCGCCAGCTTGTCGACGAGCACTACGATGCGCTGTACCGGTACGCCTATCGGCTGTCCGGCACGGCGGCGGATGCTGAGGACCTGACTCAGGAAGCATTCTGCACAGCGCAGATGCAGTGGCATCAGTTGCGCGATCCGGAGCGCGCCAAGCCGTGGCTATTCGCCGTGCTGCGTAATGCGTTCCTGCAACGAATCCGAGCGGAGCAGACCCGGCGCGCGATGCCGCTCGACTCCGCCGGCGAATTGGCGGCCCGGGCGCAAGCGGACGAATGGCCCGTGGGCCCCGATGAACTGCAAGCCGCGCTGAATGAACTGCCGGAACCATTCCGCACGCCGATCATACTGTTCTATTTCGAGGAGTTCAGTTACCGCGATATCGCCGAGCAACTGAACGTGCCGATCGGAACCGTGATGTCGCGCCTGGCGCGGGCGAAAGCGCATTTGCGACGTCGATTAGCGCCGGATAACGCCGTGGAGAACGTGACTCGTGAACTGCGCTGACGCCCGGCGACTGGTCGATTTCTCCCGCCCCGGCGTGGCCGAACTCGACGCCAGCGACCTCGCCGCGCTCGAGCGCCACCTGGCGGAATGTGCGGGCTGCCGGGCGCTGTTTCGTTCCGAGCGCCGGGACGACGAGCGCATTGCGAGAATGTTCCTGAGCGTCCCCGTGCCGGCCGCGGCGAAGGATCGCGCGATCACACGGCTGCTGGCGGCTCGGCGCGTCTGGTGGCGCAATCGCATTCTGGGCGCTGCCGCCGCGCTAACCATATTGATCGCCGCCGCCGTCGCGATTCAGGCCTTTCGCCGACCCACTTTCGACCCGAACGCCATCGCCGTCGCGTCCTATGAGCAATCCGGATGGTGGCGAACGCCGGAGGAAGCGCGGATGCTGGTCGATCGCTGGTTGCAGAACTTCGATTCCCGTCTCGCCGCGCCGGCGGAGTGGAATTACCGCCTGGTCGGATTCCTCGGCCGGTCGGATTTCGAGGGTCTCGCGTCCGTTCCCACCCTGTTTCTCGTCCGCGGGAATGCGATAGCGCGCGTCTACGTCGTTCGGACCAGTGCCTTTCGCCATCTGGACGCATTCGATCAGCCGGTGGAAGAGGGCGGCTGGATCGTCGCTGTTCGACGCTATCCGGAAATGCCCGGCTGGGCGTTCATCGCGGTCGTCGGCGGCGGACCACTCGAGCTTTTCCTGCAACCGGCGCCGCCGCGAGATCCCGCCTGAGCGAGCCGCCTCCATTTCGCATAATGATCGTGACGTCGATCGGCTTTGCGAAGCGGAGGAGAATCGGATGACCGCGGTTCGCTTGACAATCGGGCTGGCGCTGACTGCCGTCGCTCTTTCGACAATTCGCGCGGACGATTGGCCGCAATGGCTGGGTCCGAGGCGCGACGGCGTCTGGCGCGAAACCGGCATCGTCGTGGACGTGCCCGCCGCGCCGAAGGCTCGCTGGCGCACCGCCATCGGCGCGGGCTACGCCGGTCCGGCCGTCGCCGGCAATCGCGTCTTCGTCACCGATCGCCTATTGCCGGAAGGCGTGCAGAATCCCGCCAACCCATTCGCGCGCGGCGAAATCCCCGGCGTCGAGCGCATTCTCTGCCTGGACGACGCCGACGGCCGGATTCTCTGGAAGCACGAATACGACTGCCCCTATCGCATCAGTTATCCGTCCGGCCCCCGTGCGACGCCGCTCGTCGCCGACGGAAAGGTCTACGTCCTCGGCGCCATGGGCCATCTGAATTGTCTCGATGCGGGCAGCGGCCAGGTTTTGTGGTCGAAGAACTTCCCACGTGATTTTGGCGCTCCGGTGCCGCTGTGGGGATTCGCGGCCCATCCGCTGCTGGACGGCGAGCGCCTGATCTGCCTCGTCGGCGGCGACGGGGCAACCGTCGTCGCGTTCCACAAGGACACCGGGCGCGAACTCTGGCGCAGCCTGTCGTCGGGCAAGCTCGGCTACTGCCCGCCGACCATGATCGAGCACGCCGGACGCCGTCAACTGATCATCTGGGAACCGGAAGCCGTCCACGGTCTGGATCCGGAAACAGGCCGACCGCACTGGTCGATCCCGTTTGCCGTCCGATCGGAATTGTCGATTCCGCAGCCGCGGCTCGAAGGAGACTTCCTGTTTCTCACGTCCTTCTACAACGGGTCGCTGACACTGAAGCTGGATCGGGACAAACCCTCAGCGACCGTGGTGTGGAAAAGCAAAAGCGCCAGCGAACGGCCGGACAAGACAGAATCGCTGCACAGCATCATGCCGACGCCAATCGTGCGGAACGGCTACGTGTACGGCGTTTGCAGTTATGGGCAACTGCGCTGTCTGGAACTTGCCACCGGCCGGCGCGTCTGGGAAACGATGGCCGCCACGCGCCGCCGAGTCGACGGGCGCATGGAGCCGGCGGATGACCGGCCGAGCATGCAGACCGAGCGCTGGGCGAACGCCTTCCTCGTACCGCAAGGCGATCGCGATTGGCTGTTCAACGAACACGGCGACTTGATCGCCGCCCAACTCTCGCCGAGCGGTTACAAGGAACTCGGCCGCGTTCGGATCATCGAGCCCGACGATCCGATGGCCGGCCGGCCCGTCGTCTGGGTCCACCCCGCGTTCGCCCATCGCAATATCTACGTGCGGAACAATCGCGAGATCGTGAGCATTTCGCTGGCGGCCGGCAAATGACGGACCTGCATTTGGCGCTGGGTGCTGCAATCCTGCCGCGAGCTAGGCGCGCTCCGCTCGGCCATCGAAGTCTCTCGCGCCGCGGTGCAGCAGGCCGTGCTTTTTCAGCCGGCTGACGAGCGTGCTGCGCGCGATCCCCAGCAGCCGCGCCGCTTCGGCGCGATTGCCGCCAGCGGCGGCCAGAGCATGTTCGAGGGCGGCGCGCTCGTCGCGCGCCCGCCGTTCGCGTTCGACGCGCAGACCCCATCGATCGTCGCTCTCGCCCGCCGCCGAGTCGGCGACGTCCAGTTCGACCGGCGGCCACAGGGCGCTCGTGCGCACGTCCTCAGGGAGGTCGTCGACCGAGATGACCGGACCATCTGCGACGGCGACGGCGCGCTCGATGGCGTTTTCCAATTCGCGGATATTGCCTGGCCAGCGGTAGGATCGCAACGCCACCAGGGCGTCGTCGTCGATCTGCACAATCGACTTGCCGCTGCGGCGCGCGAACTCCTTAAGGAAATGCTGAGCGAGATCGGCGACGTCCTCCAGTCGCTCGCGCAGCGGCGGCATCGAAAGCGTGATGACGTTCAGCCGATAGTAGAGATCTTCGCGGAATCGCCCCTGGCGGATCAGGGATTCGAGGTTCTGGTGCGTGGCGGCAATCAGCCGCACGTCGATCTGCACCGACTCGTTGGACCCGACGCGCTCCAGCGTCTTTTCCTGCAGCACGCGGAGGAGTTTGGTCTGAATGTCGAGGCTGATGTCGCCGATCTCGTCGAGGAAGAGCGTGCCGCCGGCGGCGAGTTCGAAGCGCCCGACCTTGTCGCGGAGCGCACCGGTGAACGCACCCTTGACATGGCCGAACAACTCACTCTCCAGAACTCCCGGCGCGAGCGCGGCGCAATGGACGGTGATGAACGGTTTGGCGGCTCGTGGTCCGTGATCGTGAATCGCCTTGGCGAGCAGGCCCTTGCCTGTGCCGCTCTCGCCGCGGATCAGCACGGCCGAATGGCTGGCCGCCACCTTCCGCGCCAGGGACATCACGCGCCGCAACGCCGGTCCGGAACCGACGAATCCCGCAGCGATCGGTTCGGGTGGCTCGCTGGTCAGGTCTTCTTTCGGCGGCGCGGCGAATCGCGCCTGGCTCGTGAGTTGCTGCTGAAGAGCGAGAATCCGCCGCTGCTGTTCCGAGATTTTTTCCACCTTCGTCTGCAGTTCCCGGTTGAGGCTCTCGATTGTGTGATGGCCCTCCGCGCTGGCGAGAGCCAGGGCTGTGAACGGCGCGAACGCCGCCAGCAGGTTGAGATCGTCGGTGGAGAACTCCGCGGCGTCGATTTTCGGCCCGAGGATGAGCACGGCTCGAAGGCTATTTTCGTGTTCCAGTCCGACGGCCGCCGCCCCGCCAAGATCGGCCAGTTCGCCCAGCGCCGCCGCGGGTACAAAGACGCCCGGCTCGCGCGGCGGAACGACCTCGAAGCGATTCAGCGCCTGAATGAGCGGGGAGTTCGGCGTGAGTTCCACCACGTTCGGCTCCGGACCGAGTTGCCCGGCCAAGCGCAGCCGCGGCGGATCGCCCTCGCGCAGATAGACCGCGCCGGTGGACACGCCGAACAGGTCTGCCGCGGCGTGCAATAATCGCCGCGCCAGCGCCGGGGGATCGACCAGTTGCTCGATCGCCGCACCGAGTTGCTCAAAGGTCCGGTCCAACTGCGTCTTGTCTCGCCGATAGCGGCGGTCGAGTGCGCGCCGCAGGCGCGACCGCGCCAGATCGAGCCCGGCCATCAATACCAGCGCGCTGCCGCTAACCCAGAACGCCTGTTCCAGCGATGGCCCCGATTCGCCATACGTCCCCATGATCAGGGTGCCGGCAAACACCAGCGACGTATACACGATCGCCGCCAGGCAACTCACCAGAAAGTACGCCATTCCCGAAGTCAGCAACTGATCGAGCTGCAGCAGTCGATACCGCGTGATGCTGACCGTGAATGCGACGGAAAAGCAGACAGACGCTACGAACACCGGCCAAAGTGCGGCGCCGCTCGGAATGGACTGGCGAGACCAGACCGCCAGGTAGAGCGAATAGCCCAGCGGAATGATTGCCAGCACGGAGCCGACGAAGATCCAGCGGACCTGGTTGCGCTCGACTTCGTTGGCCGAGTGACGATAACTGTGCGCCAGGCTCCAGACGCTGCACAAGTACAGGACCGCGGCGATGGCGAAATAGGCGTAGATCGTCCGGGCGAGGAAGTCGAGCGCGGCTTCGACTTCGATCGCGGGCGCGCCGGCGCGCGACAGCCAGCGCACCACGCCGTAGCCGCCCAACAGCGCCGCCAGAAAGGCCAGCGACGGACCATAGACGAAGAGAAGCGTCCGCCGCGGATGGTCGTCGAACCACGGCTTCGGACGGGGAAAGCTCAAATAGAAGTGCAAGCTCACTGCCGGCAGCAGCACCGCGCTGACCATATAGACGATCAGCAGGGCGGGCTGCGTCACGATGCGAGCCCAGTGATAGCCGCCGACGAAGGCCGCCACCACTGTCACGGTCATCAGAAAGAACAACCGGGATGGTCTGTCCTCTGGCCGCTTCCACCAGACAAACGCGGCAATCAGAAACACCGCCATTTCGAGGCCGAACCACAGCACGAGCGGAGCCTTCGGGACCGGCGCCGCCCGGCCGACGCGGCACCAGACCGCTTCAGTCTCGGCGTGATCGGCCAATCGCACTCTCAACCGAACCCAGTCGCTGCCCCCGATCCGAGCATAACTCGCGTCGCCGCCGGACAGCTCGGATTGTTCGAGAAACGATTCGTGTTCGAGGTGCTCCAGCGCGCGAACGAGCTGCGGCCAGGTCTCCACGTCTCGGTCCCCGACGCGCACAACTGTAGCGCCTCGCAACTCGCTGATTCTCGAGAAATTGGGATCGATGAATCGTGAATCAACCTGCTCGATTCGCGGTTTGAAACCGAATTGCAAACCGATATCGGGTAGCGCGCGGACATGCCAAAGCACTCCGAGGACATATGCCCCCAAAAGCAATGCGCAAATCGCAATGAGGACCTGCGTCAAGCGCGGCGATCTAGACAATCCTCGTTGCACTCACTCCTCCGGCGGCATCACATCCCACCCAGACTACCATTTCCCTTGAGCGCCGATAGGCGCCGAAACTTCAGCGCTTGCTCGATTCAGCGCCGAAATCTCAACGACCTCGGCGCTCCTCACATGCTATGTGGCTGCACCACTGGATTCAAGCGGCAGTCTAAATCTCGACTTGAAAAAGATTTGCGGAGGACCGAGTCGCTAACTACGGAAGAATCCGAGAGGGTGCTGATTCGGTACGTTGAATGCATCCAGGTCAAACCCCGCCGGAAGCGGGTTTGGCTGGATCGTTGGCTGGAATTTACAGTGATTGCTTCGCAAATCTGGCAGAGAACGAGCAGCGCCGCGTTTCGTTCCGCCGTCGGGCGGACGGGAGTGGCCGATCTTCGGTATTACAATGCCTCATTCTGCGAGTGGGGCGATGGCCCGCCGCTGATACTGATTCCCGGTCTGGCTGGCGGCTACGAGCTCGTCGCCCCGTTCGCCCGCGCATTAGCGAAGCGATTCCGCGTCATCAGTTTCCAACTGCGTGGGGAAGATGACTGCTTTGCTCTGCGGCGGCGATTTTGGCTGCGCGACCTGGTCGGCGACATCCGCGAATTCGCTGATTGGCATGGGCTGGAGCGGCCCTTGATTGCCGGCGTCTCGTTCGGCGGATTGCTGGCCCTCGAATACGCGGCGGCTCACCCAAGTCTCGTTTCCGGCGTCGCGGTCCAGGGCGTCGGCGCCCGGTTCGAGCGCGGACTTGTTCAGCGCATTGCCAGCCTTGTCCTCTCCGTCTATCCGCTGCCGAGCAATTGTCCGTTTGTGAATCAGTTCTTCAACCTGCTCTTTGGCGGCCGGCAGCCACCCTCGTTGTTCGAATTCGTCACGCATCAATGCTGGCAGACCGACCAGAGTGTGATCGCGCATCGGCTGAAGCTAGTCGAGCGACATGATCTGGCTCGCCGGACGCATCGCATCGCGGCGCCCGCGCTGGTCCTGGCCGGTGACCGCGATTTCCTCGTATCGCGGCGAAGCCTGGATGAGTTGCACGCCAGCATTCCCGGCGCGGAATCGGAAGTGCTTGACGGCTGCGGGCATTTGGCGTTCGCCACGCATCCCGAACTCGTGGCCGAGCGATTTTCCACGTTCCTGGCATCCGCGCTCAACGCCCCTCGGGCAACCGCGATCTGACTTCCGTTCATTCGAATCACTTGCTCCGGCGACCGCCGCCTCGGCATAATATCATGACCGAGGGGATTTGATTTCGCTCCATCAATCGCGGGAGCCGGAACATGGTGCGGCGAGCAAGTGGCATCGCGACGACGGCCATCGTGGCGGCGGGAATCGCGGCATTCGGGCTGTCCGCGGTTCGTCTCGCCATCGCCTGTCCATTCTGCCAAGGCGGCTCGCAGACGCTGACAAAGGAATCCGAGCAGGCCGCGATCATCCTCTTCGGCCGGCTGGCCAACGCCAAGCTCGACCCGAACGATCCGAATACGGGCACGACGGAACTGATCATCGAGACCGTGGTGAAGCCCCACGAAAGCATCGCGGGCAAGCAAACCATTACTCTGCCCCGCTATATCGTTCCGGACAAGGACACGCGCGTTCTGGTCTTCTGCGATTTTTACCAAGGCAAAATTGATCCGTACCGATGCCTCGGCGTGCGCGCCGACAGCCCGATCGCCAGCTACCTCAAGGGCGCATTGGCGGTCAAGGACAAAGACGCGGCCACTCGTCTGCGCTTTTTCCTGAACTATCTCGAGGACAAGGACCCGGAGGTTTCCGGCGACGCTTACAACGAATTCGGGCTGACGGAGTACAAGGAGTTTCGCCCGGTCGCCGAGAAAGCGCCCGCCGACCTCGTCGCCAAATGGATTACCGACCCCAACACGGCGCCAATTCGGTTGGGATTGTACGGTTCGATTCTCGGTCATTGCGGCAAACCGGAGCACGCCAAGCTGCTCCGCCGCATGCTCGAAGAATCACAAGGCCGCTCCGCCAGCGGCATCGACGGCCTGCTCGCCGGCTACATTATGCTCGATCCAAAGGAGGGTTGGGCTTACCTGCAATCGATCCTGACCGACGAGAAGCGCGACTTTCTGCTCCGCTACGCGGTGCTGCGGACCGCGCGGTTTTTCCGCGACTACCGGCCGGACGTGATTCAGCCGGACGCCGTCGCCGACGCCGTCGCCGCGCTCCTCGATCAGAAAGACATCGCCGACATGGCGGTCGAGGAACTGCGCAAGTGGGGCGAGTGGCGGTTTAGCGACCGGATCTTCGCACTGTTCAGCCGGCCGGGATTTCAGGAGCGGATCATTCGTCGCGCGATACTCCGCTATGCGCTGAGTTGTCCGCCGGGCGACGCGCGGGCCGCCGAGTTCATCGCCGCTCGAAAAAAGGAGGACGCGCAGTGGGTGGACGAAGTCGCGGAGCTGTTGCGGTATGAATCGCCGCGGCCGGACGCGCCGCCGGCCGCGAAAAAATAGCGATTGTTCGAAAGGATTTCGCGGTGCTCCGAATGAAAATCGTCGGACTGGTGCTGCTGGTAGCCGGGCTGGCTGCGAACGCCTGGGCGTGCTCGCTGTGCGCATCGATGAACTATTCCCGCGCGACTCTGCGCGAAGACCTGGCGACGGCGCGACTCGTGATCTTCGGCGCGCTCGCCAATGCGCGCGTCGGCGCCGACGGCAAGGGCGCGACCGATCTTCAGGTCGAAACCGTGCTGAAATCGGACCCGATCCTGGCCGAGCGCAAAGTCCTCACGTTGCCCCGGTTCGTGCCCGTGGACCCGAAATCGCCGCCGAAGTTCCTGGTCTTCTGCGACGTGATCAACGGCGAGATCGACGCCTATCGCGGCTCGCCGGTCAAGTCGGGCGCGGTGGTCGAGTATCTGCAGGCCGCCGCCGCGTTGCCGGCGGACCGGGTGAAGCAACTCCTCTTTTATTTTCGCTATCTCGATCATCCCGATGCGGAGATCGCGCAGGATGCGTTTCTCGAATTCGCGAAGACACAGGATGCGGACATCGCGCGCGTCGCGTCGAAGCTCGATCCGGCCCGCCTGAAGAAACTGATCATCGACCCCGCCACACCCCCCGAGCGACTGGGCTTGTTTGCGTACCTGCTCGGCGCCAGTGGCGGACCGGCCGAGGCTCTGTTCCTCTCCGAATTGCTCAACGATACATCCGAGCGGTTGCGGCCCGCGTTCGGCGGCATCGTTGCCGGATTGATACAACTCGATCCGAAATCCGGGTGGGCACGGACGCACGCCATCCTGAGCGACAAGAATCGGCCGTTCTCCGAACGGCTCGCCGCCCTCGGCGCGCTGCGGTTCTTTCACGGCGCCAATCCGACCGCCGCCCGCGATGAGATACTCCGCGGACTGGCCGGCGTACTGACTCAGGGCGATCTCGCCGACCTGGCCGTCGAAGACCTCCGGCGCTGGCAGTGGTGGGACCTGACGAAAGACGTGCTGGCCCTGTTCGGCAAGCCAACGCATTCCGCTCCCATTGTCAAGCGCGCGATCCTGCGCTACGCCCTGTCGTGCCCGCTGCCAGAGGCGCGCGAGTTGGTCGCCCGGGTGCGCGGCAGCGATCCCGAACTCGTGCAGGACGTGGAAGAAAGCCTGCGGTTCGAGAAACCCGCCGGCGGCAAGTGACCTGAAAGGAACCTCGTCATGCTCCGATTTTTCGCCGCGTTGGCGGCGTCGTGCTTCCCGGTCGCCGTCGCCTCGGCCGCCAATCCCGTCGTCGTCATCGAAACGTCGCTCGGGACCTTCAAGGTGGAACTGTTCGACGACAAAGCGCCAGCCACGGTTAAGAACTTTCTCGCCTACGTGGACGACAAGCATTACGACAACACGATCTTTCATCGGGTCATCGGCAAGCCGAACTCGGATCGCGATTTCATGATCCAAGGCGGCGGGTTCGGGACGGATAAAAAGGAGAAGCCGGCCAAGCCGCCGATCCCCAACGAATCGGCCAATGGACTGAGCAACGTCCGCGGCACGATTGCCATGGCCCGCAAGAGCGATCCGAACAGTGCGGCGGCTCAGTTTTACATCAACGTCGCTGACAATACGTATCTCGACCGGGCCAATGCGCGGGACCGTGCCGGCTACTGCGTGTTCGGCAAGGTCATCGAAGGCATGGACGTCGTGGACAAAATCAAGGGCATGAAGATCGGCGACGCAACGCTGGAGACCGCCGGCGACCCGGAACGCAGCGGCACCGTGCCCGTCGAGGACGTCGTGATCAAATCGATCCGGCGGGCGGGATGAGTCGGTTCTAACCCATTGTCAATTTCTCATTCCAGTACGTTGACCGCCTCGCCGCCGGCGCGGGTGGCGAGTGCCGGCATCCCGGGATTGGCGGAGTAGGACAGGAAGCGTACCGAGCCGTCGCAGAAGGCGAAGTTGGCCCCGCCGGGGTGGAGACTCCAGAAGTGGGATAGGTCGCACTGTTCGTCAAGCCGACCATCAGTGAAGCGGTACGGTCCCGAAGGACAGAACTCCGCAAATCGAGCTCTCGGGGCGTGAATCTCCCTTAACCCGAGGACCCAATCGCCGGAGCCTGTACCCGCTTGTGCTGTTCCGTTTCACCGATCACGGCACAAATCAGCCGGCACATTGAGTAACACCCTCGGGGTCGGGGTACGGCAGGGTGGGTGGCCTCAATTTCAAGTTCGTCTCGCGGCGGCGGTGTCGGGCGTGGGCCAGTTTTGCTCGGCGCTCGGCCTGCAAGTCGTCCGGGTTGCCGCGGTAGTAACTCCGCGGCGCGATGCCCAAGGCCGCCAGCGCCCGCTTCGCCGGCCAGCCGCTGCAAGCAGTTGCTTCTTCCAGCCGTAGACCCAGGTCCCGTTGCCCGTGAGCGCGAGCAGGGTCGCCGCGGCGCCGAGGGGGATCACGGCAGACGAGCGCGATGGGAGCGTGCGCGGGAGATTCGAGCGCGGGCGCCAAATGAGCAGCGCCAGGATCGCGACCACATCCACAGCGAACGCCGTCCACGGGCTGGTCTTGATCGCGCCGAAGCAGCCGCAGCCAGCGACGCCGATCCAACCGAAATACGCGCTGACAATGGCGAAGCCGAGAAACGTGCCGATCGCCGCGAGCCAGGCGCCATACAGAGCCGCGCCGGAAAGGAGCCACAAGCCCAGGACCAGTTCCCACTCGGCCGTGGCGACCTGCACCTGAGGCATGGCGAACCAGCCGGCGCGCGGCAACGCCGTGACGTTCATCCCAAAGAGCTTGAGCCCTGCCGCGGTCACGAGCAGAAGCCCTAAGACGATTCGCACGGCGCGAAATGCCCGGCCGTCACGCGAACGCGCCGCGCTACGCTGCTGATGGTCGTCGTCAATTGAACCGTGCTCATGGGGCAAACCCACGAACCGCAGGCGAAGAACACCGCCGATTATCCCGCGCCGAATCGGGTTGTCATACAAGATGCTCGAAGAATCGCCGGTGGCGTTCTTGATCAGCTCCGCGTGGTCGACTTCCTATTCCTTCGCCGTTCCATGATTTGAATGAGCGATGCGATGCAGGTGCTTCCGACCGCCGTAAATCTCGGACTGGTAGGCGTACTCGCCGGGACCGTCGACGAAGAGTTCGAACTCCAGCTTGGAGAACCCCGCGGGAGTTCAAACGGCGGCTCGCGCTTCGGACCGAAGCGGCAGTTCCGCCCTCAGCATCCCGACCAGCCGACGATGCGAATCCTGTCCGGCGTCGGATTCTCAATCTCCACGAAGATCGGCACCGGCTTGCCGGGCGGGACGACGCCGCCGCAGACGCCGTCGGCCGGGGAAACCAGCACTACTTCCGGCCGCTCGCGATCCTGCCACAAGAACAACGCTCCGGCCGCGAGGCAGATTGCACCGAGCCCGAGGAGCACGGTCGATGCTCGCTTGGCTAGTGCTCCATTGATCCCATTCCGATCACTCCATCGCCGGCTCGATCATGGCCGACATCGATCCTTTGCATCGTTCCAAGAGCGGATCGGGGCCATAGGCGTGAATCTGGTCGCGCTTCAATTCGGCGTGTTCGAGCGTCGTGGTGAGCACGATGGCCCGGCCCGCGCGGTGCACCTGGTCCGCCAGTTGAAATCCCTTCTCCTCGGGATAGGCGAACAGTTCCTTGAGCATGCGAATCACGTAGTCGTAGGTATGGTCGTCGTCGTTGAGCAGGATGACGTTGTACGGCGGTTGGCGCCGAAGTTTGGTATCTTCCTCCGGAAGGACCTCGGGAGTCGGCAGAGTCACTGGTTCGCTCATGGGTCGCACTCCCGCCCCGAGCGGGGCCCGTTCCATCATCGGTCCGCGATTTCGGGCGAACTCTTGTTCTCGATGATCGGCAACGTCGAGATGCTGCCGCCGCCGTCGAGCCGGCCGAAGCAAACCACGGCGATGTCGTCGTTCTGAGCCCGGCCCGATGCGTGCCGGCGCACCGCGTTGATCACCGATTCGCCGATCACGTCCGGGCGGTAAGCGTCCGGGTTGGCCTCGCGCCCGAGCACGGCTCGCCGAAGACCGTCCAGATTGAACGCCGCATTCTGCGTGCTCAACGCGTCAGTCACGCCATCGGTATACAGAATCACGCAGTCGCCCGGCTGCAAATCGATATGCCCCGCCTCGTATTCGTTCCCTTCCATGAGTCCCAGCGGCAACCCGGACATCCCGCTGGGAATGGCGTCCTCCAGTGTCAGCTTGTCGCGGCGGAAGACGAGCGGCGTCATATGCCCCGCGTTGACGAGCGCCACCAGATGGTGCGCCGGGTCGAGAATGGCGGCGGCCAGTGTCACGAAGCGATCCATGCCGCCGGCCTGCATGATCTGCACAAGCACGTCGTTCAGACAAGCCACGGCCTTGGCCGGATCCGCGTTCGAGAGCATGCACGCCCGGGCTTCGGCGCTGAATTTGGCCATGAGCAGCGCCGCCGGCACGCCCTTGCCCGCGACGTCGCCGCACAGCACCGCCAGTTTGCCGTCGGGATAGGGGATGAAGTCGTAATAGTCGCCGCCGATCGTCAGCGCGGCATTGTAATGGGCGAAGAACAGGTAGCCGGGGACCTCCGGCAGGCGCTGCGGCAAAAAGCTGCGCTGCACCTGCTGCCCGAGTTCGAGATCGCGCTGCGTGCGCTCGCGCTGCACGGCTTCCTCGTGCAGCCGGGCGTTCTCAAACGCGACCGACGCTTGGTTCGCCACGCCGACCAGCAGCTTGAGATCCTCCTGGGTGAATTTCTTGCCTCGATCCTGACTGTCGAGTTGGATGACGCCGACCGCCTTCTCGCCGGCGACCAGCGGGGCGCACATGACTGACAGGATGCGAAAATCCGCGATCGATTGTGACGGGACGAAGATCGCGTCGGTGGCGGCGTCTTCGCTGAGAAAGGCCTGCTGCGTGTCGAGGCACTTGCGGACAATGGTGCGGCTGAAGCGCGGGCTGGCGTCCGGCGTCGCTCGCCGCAGCTTGGTCACGCGCGGGATCAAATGCCCCGTCGGCTCGTCGAGCAAGATGACGAAGCAACGGTCCGCCTGGCGAAACGTGCCGAGCAGCACGTCGGCCACCTTTTCAAGCAGTTGCGCCAGTTCCAGCGTCTGGCCGAGCGAGTTGCTGATCTCGAGCAAGGCGCGGAGGCGGTCCGCCGGCTGCGCTTCCAGGAACTGCTGCTGCGGCAGGCGGCTGATCGTCGTCTGCACGGTCGATTGCACGTCGGCCCCGCCGTCACCCTCGCTCGCGCCCGTCCGCAGATGCTCGGGCAGCGGCGTCTTCCGCTCGCTCGGCGGATCGGCCTGATACGTCGCCAGAAAGTCGCAAATCTTGATCCGGTCGTTGTCCTTCAGCAGCGTACGCGTCTCGATCAGTTGGTTATTGACGTAGGTCTTGTTTCGACTCTTCAGGTCCTCGATATAGTGCCGGCCGTTTTCCGAGGAGATCTGCGCGTGGACCCGGCTGACCGCCTGATTGGGGATCACGAAGTCGCAATCCTTGGCTTCGCGGCCGAGAATGATCGTCGATTTATCGAGCGGCAGCCGCTGCCCCGGCGTGCCACCTTTCAGGACGAGAAGCGAGGCCATGAAACCACCTGCACTCCTGATTTCCGCTCCGTGTGTTTTCTGATTCTAACCGGCTGGAGAACGGGGTTCAAGCAATGGAGATGACCTGCGCGGTGAAGTGCGTTCGATGTCGGGCATTTCCTTGGAAAAAGTTCGTCGCGGACGGTCAGCCGCAATGCGCCATTGCATCAGCCGCGCCTCGCCTCATCCTGCCTTTTCGGGCACGAGCAGTTTCTCGAATCGCGGCGGGCGGGCGAACGGCTGAGCCAGCGACGCGATCGACTCGCCGAGCTGTGTGATCTCGTTCTCGTTCAAACGTCCCAGGCGTTTCATGTTCCCGAGCACGAGGTGGGCGATGCGCTCAGCGGGCAGTCCCATGAGACGGCAGCACGTGGCATCGACCGCGACCAGGTCCGTGCCCATGACGAGAGCGCCCACCGGCCGGGCCGTGCCGTTCAGCGGGCCGTCGCCTTCCATGCCGACGATGGCATCGACGATCGCCAGTTGCGGTGTCTGCGTCAGCGCGATGTCGATGATGCTGTTCGGGATGCCGCGCCAGTGCAGTTCGTTTTTCGGCCAGCCATAGCAGATTCCGGGCAGCGTGCCGAAGAGGTTTTTGAGCGAGAGAGTCGCCCCGGCCCAGTGATGCGTTTTGAGCTTGGGCAGCGAGATGACCACGTCGGCCGAGGTGATCGTGCGCGTGAGAAACAGGTGCTCGAGGCCCGTGAGCCGGCCGAGATTCGGCGTCTTCACCGGCTCGTCGTGGTTGAGATCGACAAGCGGCACGCCGTGATGCTGGAGAACGTGACCCAGGCCGCTTTCGGCGGCGAGGTACTCCAGGTTCCGCCAGTGGCCCGGCCCCTCGGCGACGATGACCTCGGCGGCGCCCTCGCGCCGGCACAACTCAATGACGGCCGACACCACCCGCGGATCGGTGTTGATCACCTTGTCGCGGTGATACTCGACAAGGTTCGGCTTGAGGACGATGCGCTTGCCGGCGAGCGGCACGTCGGCCCGGAAGTGCTCAAACTGGCGGCGGAGAACGTCGGCGAGATCGGCGTTGTAATCGGCGACCGGGGCGATGTGAACGCGGGATTGAGCCGGCAGCGAGCGGAGGCGATCGACGCCGCGGATCAGCAGCGATTGAAACGCGGACTTGACGCGCTGGCCGATCGGTCGGCGCGGCGGCTTTGGCTGCGACGGAGCGACGGCCGCCATCGCTCGCGGCGGCAGGTGAAACGGGCTGCGATTCGCACAATTGAGAGCCAGCAGCGCCAGCGCGGCGCGCATCGTCGCCGGTCGCAGCCAGGGCACGGTGGCGCGAGCCTGATGGGATTCCCGGATGCGCTGCTCGATCGCCGGGATCGCCGCGGCGACGGCCGGGTCATCCCGAAACGCATCGAGCGCCAACCGGCCCCAGCACAGATGTTCGAGATCGCGGCTGTCGGCAAGTTGGTTCAGGAGGTAATCGACGGCGGCGCGCACGCGCGGGGCCGCGCGCTCATCGCGCAGCGCCAGGAGCAGCATGGCTGTCGGGCCGGGGATCGGTTCGGTCATCCGGCCGAGAATCTTGCGATTGCCGTAGTTGGCGCCGCCCGAGTCGAACGCGCGGTCGAGAAGCAATTGACGGCCCTGGACGACGCGCGGATGTTCGCCCTGCCCCGCGGCCGTCAGGGCCAGGCACGCCCATGCCGTCGGCTCGACCCACGAGAAGTTGGCCTCAGCCCAGGGCCAGCCGATCAGCCGCACGTCGATGTCCACCATGTCGGCGACTTCGGGGTCGTCGTCCGGGACGCGCCCCGCGCAGCCGAGGAGGAATGCGGCCGTGGACCGCAGTTCGTCGGGCGGCGCGCGATCGGCGAACGACAGTTCGACAAACAGCGCCATGGCCGTGCCCCACACGGCGGCATCGCGGCCACTGGGCAATCGATAGCTCCCGTCGGACCGGCGGCAGCGGCGGAGAAAAGCGCGCCCCGCGTCGATCGCGGCGCCGAAGCGGTCGCGTTCCGCCGACAGGGCCAGAAGCGCCAGGCACGTCGGCTCGATCTGCGGCGGTTGCCCGGCCGAGTAGCCCCAGCCGCCGTCAGCATGTGCGAGATCGACAAGAGACTGCATGGACCGATCCTCGCGGACTGGCGCGCCCGCCTTCGCGAATTCCGCTGCGCGCATCAGTCCCCTCACTGCGAATCCGCGTCGCGGAAGTCTACCACACGAGGCGGCGCTCGGTAAAACGGACTTTGCGGAGGGTCGATTTCGTGCGGGTTGCGCATTTCGATTGTTTCAGCGGCGCCAGCGGCGACATGATCCTGGGCGCGCTGATCGACGCCGGCGCCCCGCTCGACGCCATCCGCGCGGGGCTGGATTCGTTGGGCCTGCCGATTTCGCTCACGGTCGAGCCGGTCCGGCGGGCCGGCCTGGCCGCCCTCCATGTCCGTATCAGCGCGCCGGCCGAGCGAAAACACCGCCATCTGAAACACATCGAGGAGATCATTGATCGCGGCCGGCTCACCGATCGGCAGCGCGAATTGGCCCGGTCGATGTTCCGTCGGCTCGCCGAGGCCGAGGCCCAAGTCCACGGCATCGCCATCGAGAAGGTGCATTTTCACGAAGTCGGCGCGCTCGACAGCATCGCGGATTTTCTCGGCTGCGCCATCGGGCTGGACCTGCTTGGCGTCGAACGATTCACGAGCCGATCGATCCCGACCGGCAGCGGCACGGTGCAGTGCGAGCACGGCTTGATGCCGGTGCCCGCTCCGGCCACGGCGCTTTTGCTGCGCGGCGTGCCGCTGGCGGCCTGCGACGTCGCGGCTGAACTGACGACGCCGACCGGCGCTGCCATCCTGACCACCGTCGTCGCGGAGTGGACGGATAGCCCGGCCATCACCATCGAGCGGATCGGCTGCGGAGCGGGCAGCCGCGATTTCCCGAACCGACCCAACGTGCTGCGGCTGCTCGTCGGCACGGCGGCGAACCCTGGTTCGAGCGACAGCGTCTGGCTGATCGAAACGAATCTGGACGACGTGCCCGGCGAGGTCATCGGCTACACGATCGAGCGGTTATTCGCGGCCGGGGCGCTCGACGTCTGGACCGCGGCGATCCAGATGAAGAAGAATCGGCCGGGGGTCACGCTGTCGCTCTTGGCCGACGACGCTCGCCGAACCGAACTCGAGGCGATCCTGTTCCGCGAGACGGGAACGCTGGGCGTTCGCCGCTGCCGCGTCGAGCGGACGAAGCAACCGCGGCCGGAGTCGATCGTCGAGACCGAATGGGGCCCGGTGCGAATGAAGGCGGGCAAGCCCGAGTATGAGGATTGCGCCCGGATCGCGCGGGAACGGGGTATGCCGTTGCGAGAGGTCTACGCGAAGATTCGACAATCCGTTTAGCGACGCCGATTAGCGACGCTTCGGAGAAGCGTTTCTTAGAGCACGCTTCTTGGAAACGTCGCGAACCAGGGACAGACAATGCCGAGCGCCAACGAAGTTCGCCAGCAATTCATCGACTTCTTCTGTGAGCAGCACGGGCACACGTTTGTGCCGTCGTCGCCGGTGGTGCCGCACGACGACCCGACGCTGCTCTTCACCAACGCCGGCATGAACCAGTTCAAGGACGTGTTTCTCGGCGTCGGTTCGCGGCCATACAAGCGGGCCGCCAACTCGCAGAAGTGCATCCGCGCCGGCGGCAAGCACAACGACCTCGACGACGTCGGCAAGGACACCTACCACCACACCTTCTTCGAGATGCTCGGCAACTGGAGCTTCGGCGACTACTTCAAGCGCGAGGCGATCCAGTGGGCCTGGGAACTGCTCACCGACGTCTGGAAGCTCGACAAGCGCCGGCTGCACGCGACGGTGTTCGAGGGCAGTCCCGAGGAAGGCGTGCCGCGCGACGACGAAGCGTTCGAATTGTGGAAATCCGTCACGGACATCGACCCGTCGCACATTCATTGGGGAGGCAAGAAAGACAATTTCTGGGAAATGGGCGACACCGGCCCGTGCGGTCCGTGCAGCGAGATTCACTACGACAACACGCCGGATTGCAGCGGCGGCCCGCTGGTGAACAAGGGCACGCCGAGCGTCATCGAAATCTGGAATCTCGTTTTCATCCAATACAACCGCAACGCGGATCGCTCGTTGACGCTCTTGCCGGCCAAGCACGTCGATACCGGCATGGGATTGGAGCGCGTGGTCAAGGTCCTACAGGGCAAGGACAGCAATTACGACACCGATTTGTTCACGCCGATCTTCGCGGCGATCCAGCAGGTCACGAACGCGCCGCCCTACACCGGCAAGCTCGATGATCTGAAAGACACCGCCTACCGCGTCATCGCGGATCACATCCGGATGCTGACGTTCGCCATCACCGACGGCGCTGTGCCTTCGAATGAGAAGCGCGGCTACGTGCTGCGGAGCGTGCTGCGCCGGGCGGAACGCTACGGCTGGCAGCAGTTCGGCACGAAGGAACCGTTCCTGCACAAGCTGGTGCCAACGGTCGTCGAGGTGATGGGTAGTGCCTTTCCGGAGTTGACAAAGAATCCACAGCGAGTCGCCGACGTGATCCGCGGCGAGGAGGCGGGGTTTCTCGCGACGCTCGATCGCGGCTTGAAGCTCTTCCAGGAAGCGGCAAAGCGGGCGCGAAGCGAAAACGGCGTCATCAGCGCCAAGGACGTCTTCGATCTGCACACCGAGCAGGGAGTCTTCGTCGATATCGTCGAGCAAATGGCCGCGGAAGAAGGCCTCGCCATCGATAAGGCCGGCTACGAGCGCCTCATGGACGACTTTCGCCGGAAGTCCGGCGAGGGACGCGAGCGCCACGAAATCGCGGCCATCGCAGGCGAGTTGCCGGCCACCGATGACTCGCCGAAGTACAAGGGCCTTTCGACCAGGGCGAAGATCGTCGGCTTCGTGAAAGACAACAAGGTGGGAACGTCGGGTGCGTTCCAGGGCGGCGACTCGGTCGCGCTGTTGACGAACAAGACGTGCTTCTATGCCGAGCAGGGCGGGCAGATCGGCGACCGCGGCGAAATCGTCACCCGCACTGGCCGGTTCGCCGTCCGCGACACGCAGCGGCTCGGCGACGCCGTGCTCCACGTCGGCGAAGTCATCGAAGGCACGATCAAAATCGGTCAACCGGCGACGCTCTCCGTCAGCGGCGACCGGGCCCACATCATGCGGCATCACACGACGACGCATCTGCTCAACTGGGCCTTACGCGCCGTTCTCGGAGAGCACGTCGAACAAAAGGGCTCGCTCGTCGACGCCGAGAAGACGCGCTTCGATTTCACTCACGACAAACCGCTCTCGCCCGAGGAGATTGCGCGAATTGAAGCGCTGGTCAACGAGCGCATCGTCCGCGATCTGCCGGTGACGCCGGTCGTCATGCCGTTGGCAGAAGCGAAACAGATCGCCGGCGTCCGGGCGGTCTTCGGCGAGAAATACCCCGATCCCGTGCGCGTGCTCTTGATCGGCCCGAAGAAGTCGGCCGAGGCGTCGCTCGAGGATTCGGTGGAATTCTGCGGCGGCACGCACCTGTCGCGCACCGGCGAAGCGGGGCTGTTCAAAATTGTCAGCCAGGAATCGGTGGCCAAGGGCGTGCGACGGGTGACGGCCGTCGCCGGCATCAAAGCGCTCGATTGGATGCAACATCAATCGGCGCTGCTGGAGCGGCTCGGCCAGCAACTCAATTGCCAGCCGGATGAACTTCCCCAGCGGCTCGCGGCTGTGCAGGACGAATTGAAATCGCTGCACAAGCAATTGAAAAAAGGCGCCGCGCACGACCTTGCCGGCGTCGCCGACCAGTTGCTCGCGGCGGCGTCGGCCGTCAACGGAGCGAAACTGATCGTCGGCGAAGTTCCGGCAGCGCCGACCGAGACTCTGCGAACCCAGGTCGACCGCTTGCGGCAGAAGGCGGGCTCCTCGGTCGTCGCGCTGGGCTGGACGGACGACGGAAAGGTCGGCCTCGTCGTCGCGGTCACCGACGATCTCGTGGCCAAGGGACTGCACGCGGGCAAGATCGTCGGGCAAGCGGCACAGGCCGTCGGCGGTAAAGGCGGCGGCAACCCGACGTTCGCCCAGGCCGGCGGCAAGGATCCCCAGAAGCTCGCCGAAGCGCTGGCGCTGGTCAAGCAACTGGCGTCCGCTCAATTGCAATCGTGAACCGCGGCGGCGCGCGAAGCGAGGCGCTCATGAAGTCCAGCGTGATGATCGTGCCGCCGGGCGGCGGGCATAAGCTCTGGTTTCTCGGCCAAATGGCGATTCATCTCGCGCGCGGTGACCAGACCGACGACATGTATACGGTCGGCTGCGGCGAGACGCCCGCCGGTCAAGGGCCGCCGCCGCACGTGCACAGCCGTGAGGATGAAGCCTTTTATGTGCTGTCGGGCGAGTTCGAGTTTCGCGCGGGCAACGGCACGGTGACTTGCGGCCCCGATTCGTTCGTGACCATTCGTCCGGGTACGGCGCACACGTTCCGCTGCATCGGTTCCAATCCTGGGCATCTCATCGTATTCTGTGCGCCAGCCGGATTTGATCGGTTTCAGTCGGAAGCCGGCGATCCCTACGTCAATGGCCAGCCCATGCCGCAATTCGATCTGGCGGCGGCGATTGCCCGGCTCATGTCCGTGGCGCCGAAGTACGGCATCGATTTGAATCCGCCGGCAGAGGCGTTCACCGTCGCGCCGCAAATGCGCGTCTCCGGGCCGACGGACGGACCCGCATTTGCCGTCGGCGGCGATCGCTATCGCATTCTGGCGACGGGCGACGACACCGGCGGGCGGTTTGCCGCCCTGGAGATCGCCGTTTGGCCGGGCGGCGGTTCGCCGCTCCATCGCCATGCGTTCGTCTCCGAGGGGTTTTACGTGCTGGACGGCGACGTCGAATTCATGTTCGGGACGAACCGGATTCAATTGAGCGCCGGAGCCTTCTACCATGTTCCCGCCGGGCGCGTGCAGCGGTACCGCAACGTGGGTCAGACCGTCGCGCGGCTGCTGGCATTCGCCGTGCCGGCAGGGATCGAACGATTCATCGCCGACGTGGGTACGCCCATGGCTCAAGCCGATGCTGTGCCGCCGGCGCCGACGGCCGGGGAACTCGAACGGCTCGTCGCCCGGGCGCCGCTTTGCGGCCTGGAAATCTCGCCCGCGCCGTGATGGCCGCGTCCGGCAGCCGGAGCTCGAAATCCATGACCGTTCTCTTCCATGATCCAATCTTTCTTGAGCATCGGACGGGAGCGCATCCCGAAACTCCGGAGCGCCTGCGGGCAATCGCGCGGCGGCTCGAATCGGCGGGTCTGGCGGCGCGCTGCCGCGCGGGCCAGATCCAGCCGCTCGCCGTCGAGGACGTCGCCCAGCTTCACGCGCCGGAGATGGTCGAGCAGGTGCGATCGCTGGCGGATCGCGGCGGCGGTTGGATCGATTCCGACACTGTGGTCAGCCCGGCGTCGTTTCGGGTCGCGCTGGCGGCGGCTGGAGCGGCCGCGAGCGCCGTCGACGCGGTGGTCGCCGGGCCGGACCGCAACGCCCTCTGCCTGATCCGGCCGCCGGGACACCACGCCACGCCGGCAACGAGCATGGGTTTCTGCCTGTTCAACAATGTGGCCCTGGCGGCGCGCCGCGCGCGGACTCGCCACGGCCTCGATCGCATCCTTATCGTCGATTTCGACGTACACCACGGCAACGGCACGCAGGACATCTTCTATCGCGATCCGGATGTGCACTTTGTCAGTATTCATCGTTACGGCAGGGGGTTTTATCCCGGCACCGGCGCGGCCGATGAGACCGGCGCCGGCCCCGGGTTGGGCGCCACGCTGAACGTTCCACTCCGATACGGAGTGTCGCGCGCCGACTACCGGGCCGCCGCGACTGCCGCGATCGAAGGCGCCGCCGATCGGTTCCGTCCGCAACTCGTGCTCGTCAGCGCGGGGTTCGATGCGCACCGGCTGGATCCCGTCGGCGACCTGGGTTTGGAAGTCGAGGATTACGGATGGCTGACCGAATTGCTGCTCGCCGCGGCGCGGGCGCACTGCGACGGCCGGCTCGTCAGTTGCCTCGAAGGCGGCTACCACCACGAAGCCACGGCCGAGGGAGTCGCGGTGCATCTCGCCGCGCTCTTGGATCATGCCTGATGCCGATTTAACTCCGAGAGCTTCGTCGGTTGTCTGCACTCACTGCGGATGCGCGTGCGACGACCTCGGGGCGACGGTCGCTGACGGCGGCATCGCCGTAATCGACAATGCGTGCTCGTTGTCCCGGCCATTGCTGCTCGGCAAGCGAGACACGGCGGGTCCGGCCGCCTGGATCGACGGCCGGGCAGCGGAACTCGACGCCGCGCTGGATGCCGCGGCCGGAATCCTGTCCGCATCGCGGCGACCACTGATATTCGGCGCAGTCGCCTGCACCACGGAGGCTCAGTCCGCCGCGGTTCGGCTGGCTCGCGATCTCTGCGGCGTCTTCGACTCGCCGGCGTTGCCCCACGAGCCGCTGTTTCCCGGTATCGGCTCGGTGACGTGTTCGCTCGGTGAGGCGAAAAACCGCGCCGAGGTCATTGTTGTCTGGAACTGCGATCCCGAGGCAACGCATCCGCGACTGCTGTCGCGGTACTTGGTCGATCCGCCCGGGCGGTGGCGGCCGCGCGGACGCGCAGACCGCCGACTCATCGTGGTGGGGCGCGACGACGTCGGCCGCGCACTCGCCGCCGATGAGTTCGTGCCGCTGACATCCGCCGAGCCGTTTGCGGAACTGTGGCGGCTTCGGGAGCGGGCTCGGAGCGGCGAACGGGATCCCCTACTGGATCGTCTGCGCGCGGCAAAGTTCAGCGTGCTGGTGTTCGACCCGTCGGCCGGCGCTCGCGCGATCGAGGCGGCTCACGCGCTGGCGGCCGATCTGCAATCGTCCACGCGCTGCTACGTCTTGGTGCTTCGCGGCCCCGGCAATCCGCTCGGCGTCGTCAGAGCGGTGACCTGGCTGACCGGCCGGTGCGGTCCCGTCAGCTTTCGAGCCGACGGCTCGGCGGACAGCGGCGGCGCGTTTTGCGCGACGGGACTCCTTGCGAGACAAGAAGTTGACGCCGTCTTGCAACTCGGCGGTGATCTTGGAAATCGCCAAATTCCCCAGATTGACCTGTCGCCGCAGGCTGGCGAAACCGGCCGAACTGCGTCGATCGCCATTCGAACCTCGGAATTCCCGATCGCACAATCCGGCACGGTGTTTCGTCTCGACGGCGTCGCGTTGCCGATTCGGCCCGTTATTCCATCTTCCGCGCCGAGCGAATTTGCGGTATTGGAGGAATTGCGAGTTCGTCTGCGGACGCCGCCGCGGAGGGCGGTGAGCGGCCGCTGATTTTCCCTCGCAGCACGGACGCTGCCTCGATGCTCACCTACCTGACGAACATCTGGAAGTGCCGCTACTTCTGGATGTCGCTCGTCCGCATGGACTTGCGAACGCGCTACCGGCGCTCGCTGTTGGGACTCGGCTGGTCCCTGTTGCAGCCGCTGGCGATGACGACGGTGTTGTGCATCGCGTTTCAGCACTTCGTGCAGGTCAAGGCGCAGGACTACGTAACGCACCTGCTCACCGGCATGGTCGTCTGGAACTTTATCCTCAATTCGGCGTTGCAAGGGTGCCAGTGTTTCTTTCAGGGCGAGGCGTACATCCGCCAGTGCCCGCTGCCCTTGGCGATCTATCCACTTCGCACGGCGATCGGCGCCGCGTTTCATTTTCTGATGGGCCTCGCGGTCATGGCGGCCGTCTGCGCCGCGCTGCGCGGCGTGCCGAGCGTCGAAGCAATTTTCAGCCTGATTCCGACTCTGCTGATGCTGTTCGCCTTTGGCTGGTCACTGGCGGTCTTGGGCGGCACCGCGAACGTATACTTCAACGACACGCAGCACCTGGCCGAAGTGCTGTTCCAAATCCTGTTTTATCTCACGCCGATCATCTACCGGATCGAAGACCTGGGCCGGCACCGGCTCGGCGCCGTGCTGCAATGGAGCCCGGTGGTGGCGTTTCTGAACCTGGTGCGAGAGCCGCTGTTGCACCTTCGGCCACCGACGCCAGGGCAGTTTGCGTACGCCGCGCTCGTCGTCGCCGTGACCGCGGGACTGGCCGCGTGGCTGCTGAGCCGATTGCAAAAACGGCTGATCTTCCACCTGTGAAGGGCGGACAAACTTCGGGCCGGAATCGGAGCGACGCTGGCATGGTCGGCATCGAACTCGACGACGTGAATCTGGAATTTCAGGTCCGGCGCTACAAGCGCCTGTCGCTCAAGGAATTCCTGGTTCGCGGGATGTTCTCCAAGGCGGCCAACCCGGTCATCCACGTCCATGCCCTGAAGGCCGTCTCGCTCCGCGTCGGCGAGGGCGAGCGCGTCGGCGTCATCGGGCACAACGGCGCCGGCAAGAGCACGCTGCTCAAGCTGCTCGCCGGAATCTATCCGCCGAGCACCGGCTCGCGCAAGGTCATTGGCCGGATCAGTTCGCTCTTCGACATCACGCTGGGCTTCGAACAGGACGCCAGCGGTTGGGAGAACATTTACTACCGCAGCTACCTCCAGGGCGAAACGCCACAGTCGGTGAAATCGAAGGTCCAGGAAATCGCCGACTTCAGCGAACTGGGTGAGTTTCTCGACATGCCGGTGCGATACTACTCCGCCGGGATGATGATCCGACTCGCCTTCGCCATCGCCACGGCGATTGAGCCGGAAATCCTCATCGTCGACGAGGTGCTCGCCGTCGGCGACCTCGCCTTTCAACAGAAGGCGACGCAGCGGATTCGCGCCATGATGGAGCAGGCCCGGCTCATGGTGATCGTCAGCCACGATCTCGACCGATTGCGCGATCTCTGTTCGCGAATCGTGTGGATGGATCACGGGCAGGTCAAGTTGGACGGTCGGCCGGCGGACATCGTCGCGGCCTACCAGCGGCATTTCCACCGAGCGGCGGCGTAATGGACTTCACGTCCGTGCTGGTCGTCAATTTCAACGGCCGGCGATTCCTCGATGATTGCCTGTCCGCCCTCGAGCGGCAGACGCTGCCGCGGCGCGCGTTCGAAACACTCCTGATCGACAACGGCTCGACGGACGATTCCGTCGCGTTTGTCCGCAGCCGGTTTCCCGGTGTCCGCGTCATTGCCCTGGAACGCAACCTTGGATTCACCGGGGCGAACAACGTCGGATTTCGGTTGGCTCGCGGCCGAAACCTCGTTCTGCTCAACAACGACACGCGGGCCCACCCGGATTGGCTGAGCGCCCTGGTGGCCGCCGCGGACCGGTCGGGCGCTGGAGGCGTGGCGTCGCGCATCGTCTTTCGTGACGACCCCAACGTGCTGAACAGCACCGGCTTGCAACTTCTGCGCGACGGCCGGGGCGCCGATCGCGACCGGGGTCGGGCCGATCACCCGCACCCGCGGAAAGAGGGCGAAATCTTCGGTGGCTGCGGCGCCGCCCTGCTCGTCCGCCGCGAATTGCTCGACGATCTCGGCGGCTTCGATCCCGAACTCTTCATGTACTACGAGGATCTGGACCTGGCGTGGCGCGGCCGATTGCGGGGGTGGCGGTTTGTGTACGAACCGGCCGCCGTCGTTGAGCACGTCTGCGGTGGATCGAGTGAACCATCGTCCCCCTTCGTGGTCCATCAAATTGAGCGGAACCGGGCGCTCATCGCAATGCGTAATGCCCCGGCGGGACTGGCGTTATGGTCGAGCGCGGGATTGGCGGCTCGGCTCGGCCGGGAGTGCTTTCGTTGCCTCGCCGGCCAGTCCAGGCGTGGGTTGACATCGGCGCGGCTGCGCGGCATGACGGCGGCATTGGCCGCGGTGATCGCGCGACTGCCGCAGCGCTGGCTGGCCCGATATGAGACGCGCGTCGCCCGCCGCCGCCGACCGGATCGGAATATCCTTCGCTGGATGGTTGAGGCTCCGTGAGTGAATCATGCGCATCGTGTTCAACATCCTCGAGACGCTGAAGCCGCGAACCGGGATCGGGCAGTATGCGGCGCGGCTGAGCGCGGCGCTCGCGCGGCACATTCCGGCGGGGGAACTGCACGTCTTTCCCGACGGCGTGCTGGCGGGCGTGGTGAGCCGACTTCAGCGGACGCCAACCGGAGCGCCGGCCTCGCGGCGCGGGGCGAGCCGGTGGTGGGCGAACGTGCGCTCCGCCGCGGCCCGCGCCGCCAAACGCGCCGCCCGCAGCGGCCTCGGCGTCCTATTCCGCCGCGCCGTTCGCCGCAACCAGTACGATCTGTATCACGAGCCGAACTTCATCCCGTTCGATTGCGACATCCCGACGATCGTGACCATCCACGATCTCTCGGTCGTGCTGTATCCGGAGTGGCATCCGGCCGATCGTGTTCGCATGTACGAAAGGCAGTTCGCCTCCGGGCTGGAACGCGCCGCGCACATTCTGACCGACACGGAGTTTCTACGGCGGCAGATCGTGCAGCATCTCGGGGTTCCGCGCCAGCGCGTCACGGCGGTGCCGCTGGGAGTGGGCGCCGAGTTCGGCCAGGCAACGGCCGACGACGTTGCCGCTGTTCGCCGCCGATACGATTTGCCGGAGCGCTATCTGTTGTTCGTCGGCACGATCGAACCGCGCAAGAACCTGACCATGCTGCTGAGAGCGTATTGCGACCTGCCGGCCGCGCTGCGCGACGCCTGCCCGCTCGTCCTGGCCGGCTCGTGGGGCTGGAAATCCGAATCGGTGGCTCAAATCTACTTGGCCGAGGCGCGGAGCAAGGGCGTGCGCTGCCTGGGCTACACGCCGGACGAGTCACTGCCGGCCCTCTATGCCGGCGCCCGGGCGCTGGTTTATCCGTCGCTGTACGAGGGCTTTGGGCTGCCACCGGTGGAGATGCTCGCCTGTGGCGGGGCAGTGATCTCTTCTACGGCTGACGTCTTGCGCGAAGTGCTCGGCGGCGTCGGCCATTTTCTCGACGCCAACGACCGCACCGGCTGGCGCAACGCCATGTCGCGCGCCATCACCGACGACAGTTGGCTGGAGATGTTGCGGCGCGGCGGGCGCCAGCGCGCAGCCCACTTCACCTGGGAACGCTGCGCCATCGGTACCGCCGCCGTCTATGAATCGCTCACTCAGCCGGCCTTGCGCCGAGCGGCGTAATTGCTTCGCGGACCCTCACCGATACCAATCCTCTCTCGTCAGCGGCAGTCCGCTCGGACCTTCCCTCGGCTTGACCTGGAGCGTCTGATACACCTTGTACAGCCCGGTGTGAAAGCCGCTGAGCGACCCGGCGAGATAGAGCCGGTAGATGCGGAACGTCACTTCGTCGGTCAGCGCGACGATCTCGGCCCGGCGGGCTTCCAGGTTGTCGAACCACTGCTTGAGCGTCAGCATGTAGTGGTCGCGCCAGCATTCCACGTCGCGAATCTCGAAGCCGGCGTACTCCGCCATGCGCAGCGTGTCGGAGATCGGCTGCAGTTCGCCGTCGGGGAACACGTACTTGCGCGCGAAGCCGCGCCACTTCGGCACGGGGTGATTGGCCGCCATCGTGATGTGCTGGTTCAGAAACGCCCCGCCCGGCTTCAGCAGGCGGTAGACGCAGCGGAAGTACTCCGGCAGCTTGGCAACGCCGAAGTGCTCGATGACGCAGATCGTCGCGACCTTGTCGAACCCGCGCTCGTCCCGGAAGTCGCGGTAGTCGCACAGTTCGAGCCGGCAGCGATCGGCGACGCCGGCTTTTTTCCAACGTTCTTTTGCGAACTGCGCCTGCTCCCGGCTGATGGTAATGCCGACGCATTCGACATCGTAGTGCGTCGCCACATACTCGATGAAGCCGCCCCAGCCGCAGCCGATGTCCAGCAGTCGCTCGCCGGGCTTCAGCCGGAGCTTGCGGCAGATCATCTCGCACTTCTGGGCATGGGCCGCGTCGCAATCGTCCTCCGGCGTTCGGAAGTAGCCGCAGGTGTACATCTGCAGGCGGTCGAGCCACAACTCGTAAAACGCCGCGGGCAGATCGTAGTGGTAACTGATTGCCTGCTGATCGCGCTCCTTCGAGTGAACGGCGCCGGAAAGTTGAACGCCCTGCCGTCCGGTTCGCGGTCGGCGCTCGTTCGGCAGCGCGAGCATCAGCCGCAGTAAACGCAGCTTCGTCCGCCAGTCAAATCGCCGATTGATGAGGTGTCGCAGCAGCCCGAAGAAGGCGTGGAAATCGCCGTCGATCTCGAAATCGCCATAGATGTACGATTCGCCGAGCGCCAGCTTGTCGAAGGGCCAGAACATCGACCGCAGGGCGCCGGGATGCTCGAGGATCAGCGTGAATCGCGACGGCTGGCCAGGCGCGGGATCGTCCACCTGCCCGGTCCAGTAGCGGACGGCGAAATCGTGCGGGCCGTATTCGCTGGTGAGTTCCGCCAGAAGCCGCCGGGTCGCCGCGACCTCGGCCGACGCCGTTTGCAATTCGGTCGCCATGGCAAGTCCTCGGAGTAACCACAGAGACGCGAAGTCATAGAAGAATCTAGCAACTCTGCCTGGTTCTTCTCCGTGCCCCTGTGACTCCGTGGTGAGATTTTTTCACGCGGAACCCCAGGTCACGCCGAGTCGCTCGAGCAGCGCACGGAGCGGCTCGACGTGATCCGGCGCAACGACGAAGATCGTCGGGGCCACACGCTCACCGAGAAAAGCAGCCGATTCAGGCCAAGCAGCCAGTCCGTCGGCCAGTTCGGGCGCGGGAACGCGAAGCAGCACCTGGGAGCCGAGGGCAAACGGCGGCGCCGTGTCCGCGGTGAGCAACAACCGCGCCGGGGCGGGCAGCGACTGGCCCGCGCGGCGCTGAAACCAGGCGTCCAGCACCGCGGCATCCAGTCCGGCGGCGCGCGCCGCGCGCAGGCTCTCCAACGTCATCCGGTAGATTCGCGGCTCGGCGCCCTCGACCGGATCCGCGATCCGCCGCAATTCGCTGTCCAGAAGCAGGTCCGACCGATTCTCGTTGACCGCGAGCGTCAGCCCATCGGGCCGCACGTCGATGCAGATATCCTCGCCGGCTAAATAATCGCGCGTCCCCGTGAGGCGGAACTCCTGGAGGTCGACGCGATCTTCGGACCGAACCAGCCCGATCCGCTCGGTGATCCGCTGCTCGACGAGTCCGCGGCGGATGGCCAGATCGAGGTCCGCCGGCGAAGGAAACTCGAGCAGACACGCCGATGAGTACACACGCACTCGCTCTCGCTTCGACGCCCAGGACCGCAGCGAATCCAATACCGTCTCAGACAATGGCCGCGCGCTATGCCGCTCGAAGAACGTCAGCAGTTCGGCCAGCGATTCGCCCGCCTCGAGCCCGCGGTAGACCGATTCCGGCGACAGACCCAGGGTGCAGGCCAACCCCAGCGATCTCCACTCAGCGATCCGCGTCAATCGCCAGATGACTGCCGGCGTCAGGCCTTGCCGATACACGATCACTTCGAGATTCGGCTGAACGACGAGAGTCTGCTCGATCGGCGGCGGCGGCAGCCGAGGCTGCTGCCCGGTAGCAATCGCCCGGCCGGCCGGCGACAGCCGCACCCACCAGCGCTCGCGGTGTTTCGCGGCCTGCACCAGCCGCAGTTGGTGCAAAAGGCCCAAAAGAAGAGCGGCGACGCGGCCGGGACGATTCGTCGTGGATCGGCTCAGCAGCGCGTCGACGTCGTCCGCGAGCGCCCATTGATCCTCAGGAAGGTCGGCGAGCACGGTCAGCGCGGGCGCCGCCAAGCCGACAATCGGCCGCGATCCGCCGCCGACCCAGCCCGCCATCGGGTCCCAATTCTCGAGCAAGCCGACCGCCGACCAGAACTCCGTCAGTATTGCCGCCAGATCGGAGGGCGCGAGCGGCGCCGGTTCCACGGCGCGAATCTGGTCGAGCTCACGAGCCAACACGCCCAGCGCAGTCGCAATTTCGACGGCCAGCAGGCCGGCGTCCGGAATCTCGACTAACTGCTCCGCCGGGGGCGCGGACAGTAGCGGATGGGCGCGCAGTCGGTCGAGGTCGCGCTTGAAGAATTCACCTTGCTGGGTTAGCCGCAGCGGCGAGTCGCGGACAAACTGCCAGACGACGGCAATGCGCAGCGGCCATTCCAGTCCGTCGGCCTCGACCGGCGCCGCCGGCACGACATCGAAATCGACCTTCGCATTCGGGAACGGTTCACGGCTGGCGCGGACCGCGGCCAGCGGCGCGATTGTGAGCTTGAGCGGCTGAGCCGGCGCGGCCGCCAGCCAGATGTCGAACGCAGACAGCCGGACTCCGCGGGCCGGCAAGTGTGGAAATGCCAGGCCGGCCTCGAGCAATTCCCGGATTGGTTCGATGCTTGCCGCGTCGCCGATCGCGGCACTCGCGTCCACGAGCGCCTCCACGCGCCAGCGCGGCTGCCGGCTGGCGCCGACGAGGCGGAGCAATCGCCGGGCGGCCGGCGACAGCGTCTTCAGGCTGCGATCGATGACGACCGGATTGCCCAACGATTCGATGATGCGCTCGCGGAGATCATCGAGTTCTTCGCCGAGTCGTTGGCGGGCACATCGCGTGGCCGTGCGCCGCAGCAGCGGCTCGGCATAGCGCTCGAGGGCCTGGCGCGCGGCCGCGGACCCCGGCGGCTCTGCCAGCACGTCCTCCCATTCGGGCAGGGCGCTCATCGGGTCACCACCTGCGGCGTCTGGCCCATCCTCTGCAGTTCCTCGACCACCGCATCCACCCGGCCCGGACGGATCAACAGCGCCCGGTCTGACAGCCGGCCGGCAATCTCCTGCGCGAGCTTCTTGCGCGCCAGAAGTTCCTCCGCGAGATGCGCGTCCTCGGTGAGCACCAGCGCGACGCGGCGATGCAGCTTCACGGCTAACCGCCCGCCGGCATTTGATGGAGGTGGAGGCATAACTGATTTTGTATGGGGGGCGCGCGGCTCAGGCTCGCGCTGGAAAAACCCGGCGTCCTCACCCCGTCTCGCGCAGGGCCGGCAGGTCCACGAGTTCGGATTCATCGCGGATGGCATAGCTGTAGCCCTGGCCCGTCAGGAACATCTTGCGATGTTCGGCGAAGTCTTCCTCCCGGGTATTTCGCGTCACCAGCGTGTAGAAGTGGGCGCTTTCGCCGCTGGGTTTTGGCCGGAGAATCCGTCCGAGTCGCTGGGCCTCTTCCTGGCGAGACCCAAACGTGCCCGAGACCTGGATCAGAATGTTGGCGTCCGGCAGGTCGATCGCGAAGTTGCCGACCTTCGACAGCAACAGGTGTCGGAGTTCTCCGGAACGGAACTTGGCGTACAGGTCTTCTCGCACCGCACTCGGCGTCGAGCCAGTAATGAGCGGAATATCAAGCTGCTTGGCAAGCCGGCGCAGTTGCTTGAGGTATTGACCAATGATGAGCACTCGTTCGTCGGCGAAGCGGCGAAGCAACTGGGCGACAATGGCGTCCTTGGCTGGATTCTCGCTCGCCAGCCGATACTTATCGCGCCATTCGGCGACGGCATATTCCATGCGCTCGTCGCGGTCCGGCGACTTGGGGAAGGCGATGCGGATTTCGGTGCAGGTCGCCTCGGCGATCCAGCCGCGGCCCTCGAGTTCGCGCCACGGCACGTCGTATTTTTTCGGACCGATGAGACTGAAGACGTCGCCTTCGCGGCCGTCTTCGCGGACGAGCGTCGCCGTTAGCCCGAGCCGCCGCCGCGCCTGAATCTGAGCGGTCACGCGGAACACCGGCGCCGGCAGCAGATGAACCTCGTCGTAGACAATCAGGCCCCAGTCCTTCTCGTCGAACAACTTGAAGTGCGGGAAATCCTCGTCCTTGTCCGGCCGGAACGTGATGATCTGATAAGTCGCGATGGTGATCGGAGCGATCTCCTTCGATTCGCCGGTGTACTCGCCGATCATGTCCTCGGTTACGTCGGTCTTGTCGAGAAGCTCGCGCTTCCACTGTTTGACGGCGGTGATGCTGGTGGTCAGGATGAGCGTGTGGCGTTTGCAGAGAGCCATGGCCGCCAGGCCGACAATCGTCTTGCCGGCGCCACAGGGCAAGACGATGACGCCGCTGCCGCCGCGGATGTCGCCGCCGGCGAAGAAGACGTCGGCCGAGTCCCGCTGGTAATCGCGGACGACGAACGGCAAGCCGGAGCGCGTCACTGACCGCAGCGCGATCGCCAGCGGCGCTCCTTCCGTGTACCCCGCCAGATCTTCCGCGGGGTAATTCACGCCGATCAGCGCCTGCTTGAGCACGCCGCGAAACGCCGGGTCGATGGCGAAGCTTTGCGCGTCGATTCGTTCTCCGAGTAGCGCGCGGATTTTCGGCTGGCGCGCCAATTCCTCCAGCAGGGCCGGTTCCTTGCAAACGAGCCGGAGGCGCGGACCGTCGCGCACGAGTTGAACACGGCCGAATCGGCTGGCCAGCTCTGTCAAATCGGTGGCGAGATTGGTCGGCAAGGGAAACTTGCTGTACCGCGCCAAAACGTCGAGCATGGCGTCCGCCGACAGACCCGCGGCGGCGGCATTCCACAGCGACAGCGGCGTGATCCGGTACGTGTGGATGTGTTCGGGACTCTTTTCGAGCTCCGCGAACGGCGCCAGTGCGTCCCGGGCGGCGGCATACTTCGGATTATCGACCTCGACGAGGATTGAACGGTCGCTCTGGACAATCAGTGGGTTGGAGGGGTCGGCGATGGGAGCGGCGACGGCCGATTTGCGCGTGGGCATTGGTAATGAACGCGGGTCCCGGTGGCTGGCAATGCGGCCGATCACCGTAATCGGGTTAGTGTATGACCGTCCGCGGCAGGCAATCAAGGCGAAGTGCGGCCGGGAACCCCCTCCCAGGGCGATCCCGATTCGCGTGCAATCCTGTTGTTTTCCGGACTGATTGAGGGATAATAGCTTCGGGAATTGGGCTGTGCTGAGGGCGGAGCGATGGCCGAGAGCATGCGCCAGACGATCTACGGACCGGTCGCGCGTGTGCGCCGCCGACTGATCGCCATCCAATTTGCCCGGAACTGCGCTGTCGCCTGGATCGTCGCACTGGTCATCGCGGCCGCGTGGATGCTGGCCGAGCCGTTCGCCGTTGCCTCGGCGGAGTCCTGGCTGCGGTGGGTCATTCTCGGCGGCCTCATGTCCGTTGGAACCGCTTGGGCCGTGATCCGTACGGTCCAGCGAGCGCCGCGTCCGGCCGAGGCCGCGTTGGCCATTGACCGCGAATTCGGTCTGTGCGAGCGGGTCGTGACGGCGGTATCCATGAGCCCTGCCGAAGCGAAGTTGCCGGCCGGCCAGGCGCTCCTCGCCGATGTGAAAGCGCGGATCACGGACATTCGCATCGGCGAGCGGTTCCCGATCCGGTTGCCATGGTCGGCGGCCGGCGTTCCACTGGCGGCGGCCGTCGTGGCCGTCATCGCGCTGGCTTACCACCCGGAACCGCTGGTGGCTCAGGGCAGCAGCGCCGCGACCGCGGTCCCGGCGGAAGCGAAAAGCGAGATCAACAAGAAGTTCGAGGAGATCGTCAAGAAGCCGAAAGCGCCGGAAAAGCCGGGCGATCGGATGAAATCCGAAGACCTGATGCGCTTGGAAGCCAAGCTCGAGGAGATCGCCAAGCAGCCGCGCGACACGACGAAGCAACTCCGCGATCGGATCAAGGACCTGACCCCGCTCGAAGAGGAGATGAAGAAGCTCGAGCGGCAGCGGGCGGAGAAAGCGCAGGCCCTGCAGCAGGCTCTGCAACAGAAGGATCGCATGATGCCCAACGACGTGCCGCAAGATGGGCCGGCTCGCGACCTGCAGAAAGCCCTCGCCGAAGGCGATCTCGACAAGGCGAAATCGGAAGTCGAACAATTGGCCAAGAAACTGGCTGAGAACAAGCTCTCGGACCAGGAGAAGAAGGACCTGGCCAAGCAACTGGACAATCTCGCGCAGAAAATGGAGCAACTCGCGCAGCAGAAATCCAAAGAGGATCAGCTTCGCAAGCTGCGCGAGGACGGCAAGCTCGACGCCGAGGCGCTGCAGCGCGAACTCGAGCAACTCCGGCAGGAAAATGAAAAGCTCCAGGATCTCCAGAAATTGGCCCAGAAACTCGGCGAGTGCCGGAACGGCCTGAAGTCCGGCGACTCCGGAAAAGCCGCGCGGTCGCTCGGCCAGGCGGCGCGGCAGCTCGAAGAAATGGAGCTCGACACGCAGGAACTCGAAAACATTCGAGACCAGTTGCAGCGACTGAAGGACGCCAAGGATTCGATGTGCAAAGCCTGTGAGTCGGATTCCGAGTGCAACGGTTTGAGTCGCTGCGACGGCGACGGGCAGTGCCAGGGCCGCGGCAATAGCCAGGGCAATCGCCGGAACGATTTCGCCAACGGCGCCGGTCAGGCTTCCGGACGGCGGCCCGACGGTCAGCAAGGTAAGGTGAGCACGTTTGACGCCAAGCAAGCCGCTCAGTTCAACCCCAAGGGCCAGAAGACGTTTGACGGCTACGCGCCGGGCCAGGCGTTCAAAAGAAAACCGGGCGCGGAGTTAGTCGGCGAAATTCAACAAGCCGCTCAGGAAGTGCCCGACGCCATCGAAGTGCAGCGCATCCCGCGCGCCGCTCGGGAGATGGCCAAGGGGTACTTCCGCAATCTCGGCGGCCAGCAACCTCCAAAGAAAGAGTGAGTAGCGCTCCACTCCGAAGACTCCGCGTCGCGGCGAACTCCGCCGAGCGCGTCGCGGCTAACCTTGTCGAGCGCGGGCGAGCGCTCACAATGACAGTGTTCCGCTCATTTCACCGAGAGGATCACTCGTCATGCCCGACAGTTTCGGCAGCCGCGCGACGCTGAAAGTTGGCGATCGAAATCTGACCATCCACCGGCTCGACGCGGTGATTCGAACGCATCCCGCGGCCGCCCGGCTGCCGTACTCGTTGAAGATCCTGCTGGAGAACCTGCTGCGCACCGAAGACGGCGTCGCCGTGCGCGACGCCGACGTCGACGCGTTGGCAAATTGGAATCCCACGGCCGAACCCGACAAGGAAATCGCCTTCACGCCGAGCCGCGTCTTGTTGCAGGACTTCACCGGCGTGCCGTGCGTCGTCGATCTCGCCGCGATGCGCGACGCCATTGCCCGACTCGGCGGCGATCCCGCTCGCATCAATCCGCTGCAACCCGTCGAACTGGTCATCGATCACTCGGTGCAGGTCGATGAATTCGGCAGCCCGGCGGCGCTGTTCCGCAACACGGAATTGGAGTACGCTCGCAACGCCGAGCGCTACACGTTTCTGCGCTGGGGCCAATCGGCGTTTCGTAATTTCAAAGTCGTCCCACCCGAGACCGGCATTGTGCACCAGGTCAATCTCGAATACCTGGCGCGGGTCGTGTTCGTCAACGACGCCGGCGTCGCCTATCCGGATACCGTCGTGGGCACCGATTCGCATACGACGATGATCAACGGCCTGGGCGTGCTTGGCTGGGGCGTCGGCGGGATCGAAGCCGAGGCGGCAATGCTCGGTCAGCCGGTGTCGATGCTGATCCCGCAGGTCGTCGGCTTCCGCCTGCATGGGCAGTTGCCGCCCGGCGCGACGGCGACCGATCTCGTCCTGACCGTGACGCAGATGCTGCGCAAGAAAGGCGTCGTCGGCAAGTTCGTCGAGTTCTTCGGACCCGGGGTATCGGCCCTGTCGCTGGCCGATCGCGCCACCATCGCCAACATGGCGCCGGAATACGGAGCGACCTGCGGCATCTTTCCGATCGACGCCGAGACGTTGCGGTACCTGCGTTTCACGAATCGATCCGAGGACCAGGTGCGGCTGGTCGAAGCGTATGCGAAGGAACAAGGGTTGTTCCACACGGCCGAGTCCGAGCCGCCGCGATTCAGCGACACGATGGAACTCGACCTCGGCACGGTCGAGCCGAGCCTGGCTGGTCCCTCTCGGCCGCAGGACCGCGTGCGGCTCGGCGACGTGAAGCAGTCGTTTGCCGCGGCGCTGCCGAATTTGCTCAGCACGGCGAAGCCCAAACCCGCGCTGCCCCTGGCCGCGAGCAACGAGACGTGGGAAGGCGGCCAGCTCCACCAGCCGGAGTCGCACGCCGCCACCGCCGTCGCCGCGCAGATCCAGAACGGATCGGTGGTCATTGCCGCGATCACGAGTTGTACGAACACGTCCAACCCATCGGTGTTGATCGCCGCGGGTTTGCTGGCGAAGAACGCGGTCGAGCGCGGGCTGTCCACGCAGCCGCACGTCAAGACCAGCTTGGCGCCGGGGTCGAAGGTCGTCACCGAGTACCTCAAGGCGTCCGGCCTGCTGGATGCTCTCGACCGGCTGCGATTCAACGTGGTTGGCTACGGCTGCACGACCTGCATCGGCAATAGCGGCCCGCTGCCGGAGCCGATCTCGCGGCAGATTTCCGATCGGCACCTGGTCGTCGCCGCAGTCTTGAGCGGCAACCGCAACTTCGAAGGTCGGGTGCATGCGGAAGTGCGGGCGAACTACCTGGCTTCGCCGCCCCTGGTCGTCGCCTATGCATTGGCCGGCCGCGTCGATCTCGATCTGACGACGGAGCCGTTGGGCGTCGGCCGCGATGGCAAGCCGGTCTTCCTCAGGGACATCTGGCCCAGCCCGCAGGACGTGCAAGCGGTCATCGACCGGCATCTGAAGCCGGACATGTACCGTTCCGTCTATGCCGAGGTCTTCACCGGCAACGAACACTGGCGGCGGCTGCCGGCGCCCACCGGCGATCGCTTTGCCTGGGACTCGAAATCGACCTACGTGAAGCACCCGCCGTATTTCGAGGGCCTTACACTGATGCCGCCAGCGGTCGGCGACGTTGCCGGCGCCCGGGTGCTCGCGCTTCTGGGCGACAGCATCACGACCGACCACAT
>JRYK01005025.1_pt1 | contig 49386 bp, 37 predicted proteins | sample 235381 | NCBI WGS metagenome assembly JRYK01 (sample SAMN03074220, study PRJNA261476) | activated sludge metagenome | biome: Wastewater Treatment Plant; feature: Wastewater; material: Activated sludge; isolation source: activated biomass of a wastewaster treatment plant treating hydrocarbon... ... | reverse complement strand
CCATTGGTACTTTATTATCTCCCGGTTCGAGATCCACTTGTTTCTTCAACAATCCCGTTCCTGTTACATCAGCGATTACTAATGTTACGGTGGCCTTCTCAGAACTTCGTATGGAAACCGTGATCTGGTCAGCAGCAGGATTTGGGTTCACATCATAAATTGAAATGTCAAAGCGATTTCCGGTTCGGCTCCCCACGATAATCTTTTTAGAAACTTTGCATTCGACTCCATTTACCACATAAACCACAGTGACTACATAAGTTCCGGCTTTAGCGTAGGTATGTTTTACAGCCAAATCAGTGGATGTGTTACCATCGCCCAGGTCCCAAAATATTTTATCCGGTTTAACATTCAATTTTAACTCGAATTTTACGGTAAGTTGGTCGGAAGCAGTAAGGATGGTTGCATTACATGGATCATTTGGGTCAATTCGACTACCTACCTTAATTTCTTTTGTAATTTGACAAATCTTTCCACCAATTGATACGTACAAAGTAACTTTGTAAACTCCGGCCTTAGCATAAGTATGACTGGTCTCTGCATCGGTTGATCCAGTTCCATCTCCAAAATCCCATTTCAATTTATCGGCCGTTTTTCCCTTTAGATCTGCTCTAAACTTTGCAGATAACTGATCCGTTGAAAATCCAAAGTCAATATCACAGGTATCTTTCACCACATCTCCCACGTGAATCCAGGTATTTAAAATCACNNCCAGTTCCCGTACTTCTATCTCCAAAATTCCAGCTAACTTCCTTAATTGGAAATCCCGCTGTAGCCCTGAAGGTAAAGGCATTACCAGCACTGGTATTCAATGTTGCAGAAGTGATATTCACTTTCCCACAGCAGGCATTTTCATAAGTGGTAGGCGGCGGTGGAGGCGGGGTACTATCCTTTATTTCAACACGAAAAGTGTATAATTTTTTGCAATTAGGTCCGGCAATGATCAAATTTACTGTATAAACACCCGGGCTGGTGTATTGATGTTTTACTTCACGACCAGCTGCTGAAGTGCCATCACCAAATTCCCAGAAATACTCCACAACCACATTTGCGGCAGTGTTGGCATGAAAAACGACCCAACCATCTTGCAGAACATCAAATTTAAAGCTACCCTCACATGGATCAGCAACAGTGGATGCACAAATAACAAAATCAAGTTGATGTTTTCCTTCAACAGCAGGTGCTTTCTGAATCTGAGGAGTTGGATTGCATGGATCAACAACGGTCACCAGATAAGCTGAAATATTGCGATCAACTTTAAATTCATGTTCGTAGTACCCATCGGCATTGGTGGTCAACCTGACCCCGGCAGCATTGGTTGCCGGACTTGACAAAATACTGACCGGCCAGTCGGCGACTGGTTTTTTATCGGTATTATATACCGTTCCAAAAATTTTAACGGTTTGAGCATTGACTGTCAAGACAGACAGCATCAAGAGAATACAAGCGTTTAGAAAATTTCGCATAGCGTTAATTTTTATAAATTAAGAAAATTCCATAACAAAGAAATCTACGGAATTCCACCGCAATTGGTTGCCGCAACCTATAACTTTAACAAAATTACTTTAAACTCCCGTGAATTCAGGGCTTAATTGAACAAATTTAAAACCAAATTAGCAAAAAAAAAGTCCGAGCGAGCGCCCGGACTTAATAAACCAATCTCATGAAAAGGTATGAAAAGACGAAGCATCTTTAGTCAACATTGTCGTGAAGGAATGAACTCTCCTCCCGGATTTCCGGTCTGTTGTCTTCATCCATAAACATTCTTATTCTGGATGAATTGAGTTCTGATGATGGGTTTACCCAATCCAACTTTACGTTCCTTCGCTCGTAAGCTGGGATATTTTCTGTTTCTTTTAAATTATTGAGATTTTGCAATGGCGACGAAATCGGTTGGTGATTGGACTTTCTTCCTGAAAACGTCAGTGATTCATTTTCATTTTTTGCACTAACTACATTCTGAATGCTACGGTCTACGGCTGGTTCTTCAAATTCAAACACATATGACTTGCTTTCAGTTTCCCTACCCCCATAATTTTTTTCATGCTCTTCATCAAGACTTACTTTCTGAGCCACCTCTTCATTTCTTTCCTTATATCCAGTTCCAAAACCCGTTGCGATAATCGTCACATTTATTTGGTCATTGAGACTATCATCGACGCAACTTCCCCAAATCAAGTCAGTATGACCTGCTTCCTGCTGAATGTATTCAGTAATAATACCCACTTCATCCATGGTGATTTCAGGATTGCGGCCAGTGGTAATATTGAGCAGTATATGTCTTGCACCCCGAATATCATTGTCTTCCAGTAGAGGCGAATTCAAAGCATTTTCAATGACACGCTTAGCCCGATCTTCTCCACCTGCTGTAGCAGAGCCCATAATGGCAACGCCACTGTCCTTCATCACAAAATTGACATCTTCAAAATCGACATTGATGTAACCTGGTACTGTAATTATTTCAGCAATTCCCTTTGCAGCAGTGGCCAATACATTATCAGCATGACTGAAAGCACTGGACATGGGAAGGTTCCCATAAATCTGCCGTAATTTATCGTTCGATACAACGATCAGAGCGTCAATATTTTGTTTGAGCTGTTCAATTCCTTCTTGAGCATGTTTTCCTCTACGAGGACCCTCAAATGAAAAAGGTAAAGTGACAATACCCACGGTTAAGATCCCCATTTCACGGGCGACTTTGGCCAAAATTGGTCCTGCGCCGGTACCCGTTCCGCCTCCCATTCCAGCGGTAATGAATAACATTTTGGTGTTGTCATCCAAAAATTGCTGAAGATCTTCGGTGGATTCGAGGCAAGCCTTTTTCCCCATTTCCGGGTTATTGCCTGCTCCACGACCAACCGTTAACATAGGACCCAATTGAATTTTCGTTGGAACCTGACTAAGATCCAGGGATTGTTGGTCTGTATTGCAAACGGCAAAATCGACCCCACGAATCCCTAAATTGTACATATGAGTCACTGCATTGGTCCCTCCCCCTCCTACTCCGATGACTTTAATGATGGAAACCTGACTCATATTACAAAATTCAATATCTATTGATGATGTAAAGATACGTAATTATATATTAGAAATAAAAATAAATTATAATTTTTTTTTATATATAAATAAAAAAAATGTGTCAGAGCTCCGAATCCGAACCTGGCTTAAAAAAATCAGTAATTTCCTGATAGGTCCAATCCTTTAATTGGCGTAGCCAGCCACGGTCATTTTCGCTGGTCACCTCTACGGGTAGGTCATCCTGGGCTAAATTGACCACATGCGTGCGTTTGGGAACAGGCATTTCGGGAAGCCCTGGCGTTACTTTCTTCATGGCTTCCAGCAATATCCCAATTCCCGTGGTATATGAAGGGTCCATGGCATCTGGTTCTATGTAAGCCAGTTGTTGATCCAAAGGTCTGCCGATCCGGGTAGATAGACCCGTTTGATACTCACCGAGTAATTCAATATCCTTTAATTTAGATCCGCCGCCGGTAAGTACCATTCCAGCGATTAGTTTATTCTCAAAGCCACTGCGCCGGATTTCCCACATGATGTATTCAAACATTTCTTCCAATCTCGATTGAATGATTCGTGCCAGATTTTTTTCCGATATTTCTTTTGGATCCCGTCCCATGAGTCCGGGAATGGTGATGATGCGGTTATCGACAATTTCGCTGGCTATCGCTGAGCCAAATTTGACTTTTAATTTTTCTGCTTGTTCTTGTATAACAGTACATCCGGCTTTGATGTCTTTGGTAATGATACTGGATCCCAGTGGAATCACTCCGGTATATCGTACTATTCCATCTGCATAAATGCTTACCTCGGTGGTTCCACCTCCCATATCCACCAGCACAACTCCTGCCTCTTTTTCATCTTTTGACAAGACAGCTTCTGCTGTAGCGGTAGGTTCTAAAACAAAGCCCGCAATCTGCAATTGTGATTTTTCGACTGCCCTGAAAAGGTTATCCAATGCTTCTGAGTTTGCTGTAATGATATGAAAATTGGATTCAAGCCTGGCTCCAGACATTCCAATTGGATCCAGGTGACCTTCTTTACCGTTGTCAATGTAAAATTCCTGCGGGACGACATGTAAAATTTTATCACCATGCGGAAGTGCAATTTTATGCATGTCCATCATGAGTTTGTCAATATCATCCTGCGAAATTTCCGACTTCGGTTGATCTCTAAACATAACCCCCTGGTGATGCAAACTGCGGATATGGTCACCTGCAATGCCAACAAATACGGTGGTTATTTCCTGCTTACTCCTTTTCTCAGCCAGGTCAATGGCATCATTGATAGCCTTTGAAGTTTTGTCGATGTTGCTCACTATTCCTTTGCTAACGCCTTCGCAGAAAGCTACTCCGTGACCAAGCAACTCCACTTTCCCCAGGATGTTCTTACGACCAACAAAAGCACTTACTTTGGTTGAACCTACATTGAGTGCAACAACAACTTCTGGATTTGGATTCCGTAACGTTTCCATATTTTGTTCATTTATCTCCATGAGTTAACTTTCAAGATTTTCTTTTCGTCCGACAATCTGGCCTTTGAATTTTAAATTGATGGTTTTATAAACATTCCATCCCTGTCGGCCCATGTTTTCACGATAAAACAACTTCAGACGATTTAATTTATCTTCAATGGCCTCAGCACCTCCTACCATAATTTTTTCATGACCAATCTTAGGAATCAAAATAAAATCCCCATTTTCATCCAAGTCGATTTGTTCTACAAGTGCCTTAGCAAAACTATCTGCCTCTATGGCTTTGACCCATTCAATTAAACCTCCATAATGCAATTTATTCTTATCATCCAGCCGACTTCCACTAACAGGTGTTAGCAACCCTGTGGCAACTGGAACCCGAATGCCATACTTAGAAGAAACCGGAATGACAAATCCCGTTTCATCAAGATAGAATTGCCCGCCTTGAACGTCCACCACCCTGACAACCGGCTGGCGTTGGTCCATTTTAATATGCAGAATATATTGAGGATCCACATACACCTGTACGCTGCGTACCAGCGGTTGGTTTTGTAAGTACTTTTCCAATTGATCCAATCTCAAACGGTAAACCGGAATTTTTGTAAAGTCTTTTTCGTAAAATGTCTGAACCCAAAGCCTTACATCCTTCTCTTCCAATAAACTACCATTACCAGCAGTTTGAATCGAAACCTTAACGGATTGGATGTGACCAATACGTCTCTCTTTTACAGATTGCATCCAAAGGATTCCAATGCCGAGCAAAATCAGCAAATTAAATGATATTATTATGAGTCCTTTTATTTGCGCATTCATTTGGCGTACCGCTAAAATGAAAAATGTATTTTACTTAATTTCTTTGTTTCGTCATACAAACAATGATATCCTCAATCATTAAATCCAAATCGCCTGCACCTAAAGTCATCACGACATCCAAAGGAAATCTATTGAGCAATTCCAATAGACCGTCCTTAGTGCAAATCCATTTGTTCTGATGTTGAATTCTGTCAAACAATTTTTGGGATGTTATCCCTGGAATGGGTTCCTCACGTGCGGGATAAATTTCTACCAGTATCACCTGATCTAACGCTTGCAATGCTTCGGCAAATTCTTCTAGAAAATCCCGGGTGCGCGTATACAGATGCGGCTGAAAGATTCCTGTTATCCGGCGACTAGGATATACATCCCGGCACGCTTGAATAGCAGACCGCAACTCCTCAGGGTGGTGGGCGTAATCGTCAATCAACACTTTTTCGGGGGTGTCCAATCTCCATTGAAATCTTCGCTGGATGCCTTTAAAACCAGACAAAGCCTCCCGGATCTGCACCTCCTGAACACCAAGCTCCATTGCAATATGAATGGCGGCTGCAGCATTCCGGACATTGTGTTGACCTGGCAGTCGTAAAGATAAATCTTTTATATGATATTTTTTAGTAATATATTCAAAGTGTACCCAACCTTGATCTGTCGAATGGATATTCACCCTGATGTCCTCAGCCCATAATCCAAATCGGTAAACCTTTAAATGCTGAAGATGATTTCTGAATTTCTCAAAATCTCCTGGGCGTATGGAATCACTCAACAGCAATTGCCCACCTTGACTGATTTTTTCTCCAAACTCAAGATAAGCATCAACCATTTTTTCACGGCTCTGATAAATATCAAGATGATCAGCATCCAGTGAACCAATGATGGCCATAGAAGGTTTTAAATGCAAGAACGAACGATCATATTCGTCTGCCTCCTCGACCATAATTTTATCGCCTGTGTCCAGATAATTGCTGTCGTAGTTATTGCAAATTCCGCCTAAAAATGCGGTTACTTCACAGCCGGCATTCACCAGTAAATGACTCAATAACGCACTGGTTGTTGTTTTACCATGGGTACCTGCAACCGCAATGTTAAAATGTTGACCGGTTATCCACCCTAAAACTTCACTTCTTTTATATGCCGGAAGATTTCTTTTCAAAATGCTCTGATATTCCTTAAGATCTTTCGGTATGGCGGGTGTGATTACTACCAAATCCAAATTCTCAGGGATGCATTCCGGACAATCATGATAATGAATCTGTATACCCTGATGTTCCAATGACTCTGTCAGTGGACTTTTGGTCCTATCGTAACCATAAATCTTTATCCCTCGTTTATGAAAATAACGGGCAAGGTTGCTCATGCCAATTCCACCAATTCCCAGAAAGTAGATCGATTTCACATTGGCCCATTTCATTTTCCAGCAGTTTGAAGAATAATTTCTGCAATGACATGGGCAGCATCAGGTTTCGCCAGTGCTTTTAGCTGCTGACTTTGAGTTCGCCTTTCATCAACATCATTCATCATCTGAACGATTCCCTGCCACAGATTTTCTTTTATGTGTTGATCCAATATCATTAATGCAGCATGTTGTCTTACCAAATACTCTGCATTTTTTCTCTGATGATCTTCAGCTACATTGGGAGAAGGAATGAGTATGTTGGGCTTTGAGGTAACCATAAGTTCAGAAAGCGTAAGAGCACCAGCTCGTGCAATGACCAAATCAGCCGCTGCATAAGCCAAATCCATTCTACCAATAAATGGAAATGCTTTCACATTATTGGGTAGATTAAACTCCGGGGTATTTATGATGGACTCATACAAACTCCCATATTGCCAAATCATTTGCCATTGATCGTGTTTAGAAAAACGTTCCATGATATGGAGGACTGCATCGTTTAAAGAACGGGCACCTAAACTACCCCCAAATACGCAAATTGTTTTACGATTAGGGTCCAGGTCAAAAAACTCAAGCGCTTGTTGCTGGCTAAGCAGGNNAGCAGGTGAGTAAAATCTTGACGCACCGGATTACCGGTTAATACAAGTTTCTCTTTAGAAAAAAACCGATCCATTCCTTCAAATGCCACACAAATTTTCGAAGCAGATTTTGATAACATGCGATTAGTGACTCCTGGAAATGAATTTTGCTCCTGGATCACAATGGGAATACCAAACCACGAAGCCACTCTTAATACAGGACCGCTTGCATAACCTCCAACTCCCACAGCTACATCCGGCTTGAACTTCATAACAATCTTTACTGCCAGACCTAAAGAAAAAAGCAATTGAAATGGCCAGATAAAAATTTGCCAAGACAATTTTCGCTGCAGACCTCTGATGGGAAGACCCACAATGTTGTAACCGGCTTCTGGAACTTTTTTCATTTCCATTTTACCATTAGCCCCAACAAACAGAATTTCAATATCCGGATTCCTGAACTTAATGGCATTTGCAATGGCAATGGCCGGAAATATATGGCCTCCGGTTCCGCCACCGCTAATCAGTACTTTCATAACTGCTGGTTTGCAATGGTGTGGCGTTATCTTCTGAGGATATATCGTTATCAAGTTGCAAATGGTGAATTTGCTTGCTAACACTAATGATCATACCCAATGAGATGCTGGTAAAAATTAAAGATGTGCCTCCCATACTGATAAAAGGAAGTGGCAAGCCTGTAACCGGAATCATACCTAAAGAAACAGCAATATTGGAAAAAGCCTGAATGACCATATTCATCCCGATTCCTATAGTCAGTAATGCTCCAAAAGCTCGGGTGGAATTGTTGACAATTCCAACGCAATGCACCAATAAAGCGAGATAAAGTAAAATAATGCCAAAGCCCCCAAGAATTAAGCCGTATTCTTCGCAGATAATCGGGTAGATAAAATCGGCGTAAGAATATGGAATAAAATACTTCAATTGGCTATTGCCTGGATTTGGCCAAAACATATGTCCGTTTGATATAGCCATCTTAGCTTGTTCGAGTTGATATTCATCCTCTGCACCATGAACAAAACTCGTGATCCTCGAAACCCAGGTATCTGCACGGGTCAACCCTGGAAACCAGTTTTCGAGTAACAATAAAAATGCAAACATCATGATCCCCAATAAGACTACCATGAAAATGTACTTCAACTGAATTCGGCCGATAAACATCATGATCACTGCTCCCAAAAAGATTACCCCTGCAGTACTTAAGTTCGAAGGAGCTATCAATCCACAAATAATCAATATAGGTAACATAATAGGAACGAATGCAGACTTGAATCCTTTAATGACTGCCTGCTTTTCTGAAATGGATCGGGCTAAATAAATGATCAGAGCAAGTTTGGCAAAATCTGAAACCTGAAAAGTAAGATTAATTATTGGGATATGAAGCCATCTTCGTGCATCGTTTATGGTGACACCAAGAAAAAATGTAGCAATCAACAAAACAATTGCCAGGACCAATAATAATGGAGCCCATCGATTGAAACGGGTATAATCAATCTGCGAGAAAATCCAGACCAACCCCAATCCCAGAAAAATAAAACTTACGTGTTTAACTAAAAAGTAAAACGTATTGTCTGTATTGTATTTTGTTAAACTCACTGAGGTGCTGTACACTGCCAGCATAGACACCAGTGATAAAACAAATATGATCGTCCAAATAAAATTAGGACGCAGCACATTATCCTTCCATCTATGTATCATCTGGTTCATGTCAAAGATTTTTTAGCTTCAGATTCCTGACTTGTTCCTTAAATTGGGTTCCCCTGTCTTCATAATTTTTAAACAAATCAAAACTTGCACAAGCAGGGGATAACAAAACCACATCACCAGAACGAGCATATTTCATACAAGCCGACAGGGCCGTCTCCAAATCATGTGTATCTTCAATGGGTTTAGACTGGTGGCCAAATGCCTTGATCAATTTTGAATTATCGACTCCTAAACAAACCATTGCTTTAACTTTTACATCATACAGATTTTGCAGCACCTGATAATCATTGCCCTTGTCTTGCCCTCCGGCTATCCACACCACGGGACTTGTCATGGCATCCAATGCCCAAAACACTGAATCAACATTTGTCGCTTTACTGTCATTAATGAATCGGATTCCATTGAACTCTGCAACCATTTCCAACCGGTGTGGGTCATTGACAAATGAATCCAATGCATCTTGTATTGCCGAAGGATGCATCCCCAATTGAACAACTGCCTCAGTTGCGCAACAAACGTTGATGGCGTTGTGCTGTCCTTGTAAATGCGTGGTGGCAAGGGAACACAATTTCTTGCCTTCACTATATAAGTTCCCTTTAAGATCCAATTCGGGATTGACACCAATGATTCGTGATTTTGGTTTGTTCTTTAACAGGTAAGTATTAATGTGATTATCCTTAGAATAAACGATCAACACATCTTCAGAAGTTTGGTTTTTAGCCAATCGGAATTTAGATTGAATATAGGATTCCATGCTGTATTGATAACGGTCAAGATGATCTGCAGTAATATTCAGCAAGATCCCAATATGTGGTTTAAATTCACGAATGCCGTCAAGCTGAAAACTACTGAGTTCAATGACATAATAATCATAATTCCCATGATAGATGGCCCTGGCAAAAGAATAACCTACGTTACCACACTTAACAACACGCCGCCCATTGGACTTCAACAAATGATAAGTCAAATTTGTGGTCGTTGTCTTACCGTTGCTTCCAGTAATTCCAATAATTTTTCCCGAACAATAATGATATGCAAATTCAATTTCTGAAACCGGATGAATGCCAACATTAACGAAATGCTGGATAATTTCAGATTCGTCAGGAATACCAGGACTCTTCACAAGAATATCCGGAGTCAGTTGGAGAGCTAGTTCGTGACTTCCTTCTTCAAAATCTATTTCATGAAGAATAAGTTCCTGTTTGTATTGTTCACGAATAAGGCCCTGATCACTTACAAAAACGGGTAATCCAACCTTTCTTGCGAGCAATGCCGCACCAACGCCACTTTCTCCTGCTCCTAAAATGAGTAACATTATCTGATTTTAAGGGTAATAATGGTCAATACTGCCAAAAAGATGGTCACTATCCAAAATCGAACGGCAATTGAAGATTCATGAAAACCCAATTTTTGATAATGATGGTGCAAAGGAGACATTAAAAATATCCTACGCCCTTCGCCAAGTTTTCTCTTCGTATATTTAAAATAAGAAACTTGAAGGACCACCGACAAACTTTCCATGAAGAAGACACCGCATAACAACGGAATCAATAATTCTTTACGAAGTACTATAGCCAAAGCTGCTATGATGCCACCGATAGCTAGGCTTCCGGTGTCTCCCATAAATACTCTGGCCGGATAGCAGTTATACCATAAAAAACCAATACACGCTCCAACAAATGCTGCAGAAAAGATAACCAATTCAGCTGTGTAAGGAAGGTAAAAAATATTCAAATACTCAGCGACTTTCACGTTTCCGGAAACGTATGCCAGAATAGCCAGAGTGGCTGCAATAATGGCTGATACACCTGTAGCCAAACCATCTAAGCCGTCTGTTAAATTGGCTGCATTGGAAACGGCCGTAACAATAAAAATTACAATGGGAATAAAGATGAGCCAAATCCATTGATGGGCATTATCTCCAATTAATTCGCTAATCCAATAATAATCAAAACGGTTACCTTTTAAAAAAGGAACATTGGTCAGTTGTGTTTTAACATAAACATATTCCTGGTTTAGGTTTTTTACTGCATCATAAGAAGTAAATTCTTCAACAATTAAGTAATGTTGTTTTTCTGCTTCTGCCTTGGGCATCCGAACCAACACTTTCTCATGATACAACATGACCACTGCGATCACCAGACCGCATATGATTTGACCTGCAATCTTAAATATCGCTTTTAATCCTTGCTTATCCTTTAGAAAAACTTTGATATAATCATCTGCAAATCCAATCAAGCCCATCCACACGGTAGTGAATAACATTAATTGAATGTAAACATTATCCAACCTGGTTAATAATAGGGTTGGGATTAATATGGCAAGAATGATAATGATTCCTCCCATAGTGGGTGTTCCTTCTTTTTCCTTTTGGCCTAATAATCCTAAATCTCTAACTGTCTCACCTATCTGCAATTTTCTAAGTTTACGAATAATGAATCCACCCACTAACATTGAAATGATTAGTGAAAGGATCACTGCCAGTCCTGCACGAAATGAGATGTATTGGAACAACCTTCCGCCAGGAATGTGCAAAATTTTTTCTGTAAACTGAAATAAATAATACAACATGATAGTCCAATACTTTAAGAGAATTTATCACCTAAAAGATCATAAAATTTTTAAATTTTTCTGTTGAAATTTAACAGTACAGCAGGGACCTGATCCCTTTGGTCACAATCCTCTGCTGTAACTGTTAAAACCAACCTGAGAATGATAATAGAACCTACTCTATTTTCTTTTATAATTTCTACAAATATGTATTCAACATTTTTTTATCATCAAAAGGTAACTTTTTCCCTTTGATCTCCTGGTATTTTTCATGTCCTTTACCAGCCACCAGGACAATATCATTTTCATCCGCCAATGTGCAAGCTGTTTTTATTGCTTGTCCACGGTCTTCAATCACAAGATATTTTTCAGATGGGAAATCATTTATGATTCCATTTTCCATATCTCGCAAAATATCAGCCGGTGCTTCACTGCGTGGATTATCACTAGTCAATATGACTTGGTCACTCAACATACAGGCTATTTTCGCCATCAAAGGCCGCTTTAATTTATCCCGATCTCCTCCACATCCAATAACGGTTAACACTTTTTGACCCGGAGATTTCATGTTATTTACTGTCTCCAGTACCTTCTCTAATGCATCTGGAGTGTGTGCGTAATCAACAATACCGGTTTTCTCTTTGCCTTCATGACGTACATATTCAAATCGTCCTTCAACTGGTTTAAGCATGGACAAATTTTGCAAAACATCATCTGGAGAAGCTCCCAGACATCTTGCTGTCACATAAGCAGCCAGTAAATTGTATGCATTGAAGTTCCCTATCAAACGTGCATACCACTCTTTGCCTTCAAACTGAAGGTGTAAACCTGAAAAACTGTTTTCAAGTAACCTTCCTTTAAAGTCTGCCAGATGCTGAAACCCATAGGTAACAGGTTTTGACTTCGTATTTTGTACCATGACCATCCCGTTGGGGTCATCCTTATTTATGATTGCGAATGAATCTGGATCCAAATCATCGAAAAACCTTTTCTTAACAGACAAATACTCATTATAACTTCCATGATAATCCAGATGATCATGGGTGATATTGGTAAATATAGCTGCCGTGAATTTTAATCCCGCAATCCTCTGTTGATGAATTGCATGAGAACTGACCTCCATAAATACATACTTACAATTTTTTTCTGCCATGCGGTTGAGCAAAGCATACAAGTTCAGTTGATCAGGAGTAGTGTGTGTTGAAGTCATTACTTCATCGACCACGATGTTCTCAACGGTTGAAATCAGTCCACAGCGATAACCTAATTTACAAAATAACTCAAATAACAAACGCGCCACAGTAGTCTTACCATTTGTCCCAGTGACTCCAACCAGGACGAGGTTTTCCAAATTTCCATTATAAAAGGTCCGTAAAACTCTGCCCAACACCATCGGAAGGTTATGACAAATCACATAGGTAACCTCAGGCTGTATTATCTCCGGTTTGTTTTCGCAAAAAATTAATATACAACCGTTCGTAATGGCGTGAGATATAAAATCATGTCCGTCTGCTTTTGATCCTTTTCTTGCAACAAAAGCCGTTCGATCATTTGCTTCCCGTGAATCCAATGTAAAACCACCGACCAATACCTGATTCGTGCCCATTATTCCAAAATCAGCATCATCAGGCAATATGTCATATAAATATTTCAAAGAACTCTTTATTAATCTAAAATTACTTCAACCATTGGATGCTTAATAATCGTTCCCGGTGGAATATTCTGATATATGATTTTACCACTTCCTTTTGGAAACAATTTCCCACCATATGCATCCATTAAAAAACAGGCATCTCTCAATCCCATACCAGACAAATCAGGCATTACATTATCTTCAATAGAACTTTGAACTGCCCCAATACCATTTGCATTCATGCTGGTCTCAATCCAGGTACCTATAACATGCTTTTCAAACGGTAGGCCTATATACCGAAACAATTTATCAAAATCTTCTGCAGCACCTTTATTACCCAATGGCAAACGCTCGTTAGTTAATGTTACCTTTGGATTGATATTAAGCGCAGCCGATTTGTAAAATTCCGCCCGCATACACCTATCGGCAATTCTTTTGAAAACAGGTGCTGCAACATCTCCTCCGTAAAACAAATCCTGCTGCGGATTATAAATAACAACGATACAACTGTATACCGGATTCTTACTTGGAAAGAATCCTGCAAAAGATGCTTGATAAGATTTTGTGGCAGCATCTTTATGAAAATAATTCGTCACCGCGGTTCCCGTCTTACCGGAAATGTCATATCGTTCGGACTTAATATTTTTTGCGGTTCCCCTGTCAACAACTGCTTGCATCAGGACTTTTGCGATTTCCAGTTTTTCAATTGGCAAGGATGGTATATTTTCCACTTCAGGTTTAAAAGATTTTATGGTTTTGTGTCCATCCATTATGGCTGATACCAATCTTGGTTTGACACGCTTTCCATCATTTGCTATGGTATTGTAAAAACAAAGTAATTGCATTGGGGTAAGTTGTAATTCATATCCAACTGACATCCAGGGTAGGCTGGTTCCATACCAAATTTCCTTGTTCTTTATAGGGTCTTTTAACACAGGTTCTGGTTCACCTTCGAGTTCAATTCCCGTTTTTTTATCCAAACCTAGCCTCCTTAAAAAGTCTACAAATTGTTGAGGCTTTTTAGAAAATTGTTCGGCGACCAATTTCGAAATGCCAACATTGGATGATTGAATAAAGGAATATGCAAGGTTTTTAATTCTTTGCCCATGTATTTTTGAATCATACATGACCCTGTCATAAAAGGCACAGGATCCACCTTGTAAATCCACCAGAGTTGAGGTATCAACCTGCGAAACTGTAAGCAAAGCAAGCAGCGAAGCCAATTTCATTGTTGAACCTGGCTCAGTTGACTTTGCGATGGCATAATTATAATCCTCAACCAATTCTCCGTCTTCTGTCCAACCCAGGTTTGCAATGGCTTTGATGGCTCCAGTTTCAACTTCCATAACAATCGCGCATCCACTTTCGGCCAAATTTGTTCTGATGCAATCCTCCAGCGCCAATTCCACAACTTCCTGAATACCTACATCGACTGTGGTCTTAATATCTTTACCTTTTTGAGGGAGGATCTCTTCCAATCCACTGACAGGCAGATATAAATTTGGACCAGCCTTTCGAGACACCCGATGACCTACTTTGCCCTGTAATACCTGATTAAAAGATTTCTCTAAACCAACTAACTCAGCATGCTCCCTTTGGATTCCAATGGTCCTGCTTGCAAGATGCTGATAAGGTTTAATTCGCTTTGTTTCAGATTTGATGATCAACCCACCTGCGTTCGGACCTAAATTCAAAATGGGAAATTGCTTAACCACTAACATCTGTTCGTAATTGAGATTCCGACCAATCAGCACATAGCGACTTCCTTTTTTGTAAGATAATTTTAAAGCCTGCTTAATATCGGCCAGATTTTTCTCTGGATATAAAAACACATGCATTTGATTGGCAAGTGAGTCCAACTTTTTTTCAAAGACGGTTTTACTTAAACCTTTGGCTCTCGTATCCATTCGTATTTCAAAGATCGGTTGGGAAGTCGCTAAAGGACTTCCATCAACAGCCAGGATCCTACCCCGTTCTGCTTCCACTGTTTCCACAGTATAATACAAATCCTTGCTCTTCTTCCGCAGGATTTTCCCCTCTACCACATGGATATAGGTAGCTTTGGATATTAACATCACTGCAACTATCGCAAATGCAATCATTACGATAAAGACGCGTGTTAATAATTCTCTCCTTCTATCCATTAATTTCCAGTTCCATTTTCTATTAAGACATGGGGTGGTTGTTCTTTGATAATAATTTCTTGCTCCAAGACCTTTTTACCAACTTGTTCTTCCATCCCTTTATACAACAAATCTGATTTAATGTTCCAATACCTCCATTTCAATTGCATGATCTCCTTTTCCAAAATCTGCATTCTCCGCATACGGTACTCCGTATATTGCACGTTACCGATGTATACCAATACCAACCCAAAAACAAAAAGCACAAACATTTTATTCTTCCAAACGACCATTGCGCTTACAGAAGGAAATTTTGGTTTATTCAGTTTAGGTGGTTTTGTAAACTCTAACATGTTTTATTGTTTTACCGCCACACGCATTTTTGCAGAACGTGATCTGGAATTCAGCTTTATTTCATCTTCTCCCGGTTGAATGGCATGCTTGACCAAGGGTCTGAATGGGGATACAGAGTTTTCAAAGTCTTTCTCTTTTTTCATTCCCGACTTGAACCATTGTTTTACCAACCTGTCTTCAAGACTGTGATAACTGATCACCACCATCCTTCCTCCGGATATCAATTTCTCTGAACCTTGTTCTAAAAGTGATTCCAAAGAATCCATTTCATGATTCACTTCCATACGAATCGCCTGAAATGCCTGAGCAAGGAATCTTAGTTTTTTACCATAAGCAAATCGATCGATCCAATTGGAAAAATCCTGACAGCTGACAAAAGATCTTTGTTGCCTTTCCCGCAACAACGCAGCAACAATTTGTTTTGCATTGGTAAGTTCTCCATATTCACTGAAAATACGAATCAATTGTTTTTCAGGATAGGTCTGCAATACCGTTGCTGCAGTTAACCTTTGCTGTTTATTCATTCTCATATCCAGTGGCATCATGGAGAAATATGAAAATCCCCTTTCTGCTGTATCCAAATGATGAGAAGAAAGCCCCAAATCAGCAAGAATCCCATGAATACATTCAACCTTATAATATCGTAGGTATTTCTTTAAATACCTGAAATCAGCATGGATAAAAGTAAACCTGGAATCTTCGGGCAAAATATGCTCAACGGTACCGTCTCTGTCAAAAGCAATCAACCTGCCTCGATCAGAAAGCCGACTGAGTATTAATTTCGAGTGCCCACCTCCTCCAAAGGTTACATCGACATACACTCCATGAGGATCCGTCACCAATAAATCTACCGATTCATTCAATAGAACCGATTCATGACGATATGATCCATTCTTAGACATCTTTATGTCCAAACACTTCTTCAGCAAGAGAAGAATAATCTTTTGGCTCCCTGGCCACCATCCCCAAGTATTCTTCTTTTGCCCAAATCTCAATTTGTTCATGATATGCAAGCAATACAATATCCTGGTCTATTCCTGCATGCTCACACAGCAATTTTGGCAAAAGAACCCTGGCCATAGCATCCAAGCTCAACACCGTAGCTCCCCGATGAAAATACCGGATAAACTCTCGGTTCTTTTTAATGTAAGGATTTAATTGATTTACTTCCTTCGCCTTTTCTATCCAGACTGATTCTGGATAAAGGAGTAAACATTTTTCAAAGCCTCGGTTTACCACAAGCCGAACGGTCTCTCCCCCTAGTTGGGACAACAAAATAGAAGGAAGGCGTATTCTGCCTTTACTATCTATTCTTACATCGTACTCACCATTTAGATTGTACACGTTCAGCTCAGTTGGTTTCCTAATGCAAATGTAGAAGTATTTTCCACATTTTCCCACTTTTTACCACAAAAAAAATAATTTTTTTTTTAATATGAATGTTGTTGATAATCAATAATTAATCCGTCAATTTTCAAAATCATTGAAAATCAATAATTTATATTTGTTTTTACCATAATGCATATATAATTCATTATAAATATAGTTACATATTTTAATAAATTTAAATATAAAAAGTATCTTGAACCAACCTAAAAATGCACCTATAGGGCCAGGCATTCGACCAGGAAAGCCCTTTTTCAATTCAGATTCTGTAGATCTTAACCCAATCCACATAACCTTCTATCATAAATTTTGTTATCCCAAAGTCAACACCTCCGACTTTTCTGTAGTTTTATCGAAAGGCCATTTCAAATGAAATCTTCCTTTACTTTCCTAACCAATGCAGATCCATCTTATATAGAGGGTTTGTATCAGCAATTTCTTCAACATCCTGATACTTTGGACCCTGGCTGGAAAGCCTTTTTTCAAGGTTACCATCTGCATAAACTTGAACAGAATAAGCCCCGTGATCTTGGCCAACACCAAAAACTTGATACAGACGAAATTTCAGTGGCAATGCTCATTGAAGGTTACCGGAATCGAGCGCACCTCAGTTCGGATACCAATCCCATCCGTAAACGAAAAAACCGGGTTCCTCGTTTGGAATTGGAAGATTTCAATTTAGACTCTTCAAAATTAAACCAACCCTACGAGGCAGGTAAAATGATTGGCTTACCAGGAGCTACTTTGCAAGAGATTGTTCAAAAACTAAAAAGTATTTATTGCAATAAAATCGGTTTTGAAATTCAACACATTACCCATCAAGAAAAGAGAAACTGGCTGATCCATAAAATGGAAAACGCAAGACCAGACTTGCATTATCATCTAAGCCTTGATGAAAAAAAACGCATACTTGAAAAACTTAATGGCGCCGCAATTTTTGAAAAATTTTTACACACTAAATATGTAGGGCAAAAGCGATTCTCCTTGGAAGGCGGAGAATGCACCATACCAGCGTTGGATGCTATTGTGGATTGGTCAAGTCTCCACGGTACACAGGAAGTCATTATCGGAATGGCTCACCGCGGACGTCTCAATGTGTTGGCCAATGTCGTCGGTAAGACTTATGATCAAATATTTAATGAGTTTGAAGGTACGGCTGTACCCGATCTGAGTTTTGGAAGTGGGGATGTAAAATACCATTTGGGTTATTCATCACAGATAACCTGTCCAAATGGCAAAATGGTTTACATAAAATTAGCGCCAAATCCTTCTCACCTTGAAGCCGTCGATCCAGTGGTCATGGGAATTTCCAGAGCTAAATCGGATTTACTCTATCAGTCAGATTACGATAAGATTTTACCAATTCTCATTCACGGCGACGCCGCCATCGCTGGACAAGGCGTAGTGTATGAAAATGTACAAATGTCAAAGCTCGATGGTTATTACACCGGTGGCACGATCCACTTTGTGATCAACAATCAGATTGGTTTTACCACTGACTTTGATGATGCCCGAAGTTCCACCTATTGCACAGCTGCCGCACATCTGGTGGAAGCCCCTGTGTTTCATGTCAATGGCGACGATCCTGAAGCTGTAGTATTTGTTAGCAGGCTCGCAGCAGAATTCAGACAAACATTTAATGAAGATGTATTCATTGATATGGTTTGCTATCGAAAACATGGTCACAACGAAGGGGATGACCCAAAATTTACTCAACCTCAATTGTACGAAATCATCAACTCACATCAGGGTGTCAGAGAATCATATATTCAAAAACTTACCGAGCGGGGTGATATTGAAGCAGAACTGGCAAAAAACATGGAACTTTCTTTTTGGAGTCATTTGCAGGAACGACTCAATTTAGTGAAAGAAAATCCACTGCCTTATAAATACCAGGAGCCTGAACTTGCTTGGAAAGCTCTTAAAAAAGTTCAACTAGCTTCTGATTTTGTCAATCATCCGGATACAGGAATTGAATTATCAATACTCAAGAACCTATTTTTATCCACGTTGGAATTACCCGAAGGGTTTAAAGCGCTTCCAAAAATTGAAAAACTATATAAAGTCTGGAAAGAAAACCTCAATGGATCTTCAGTTGACTGGTCAATGGCGGAAATGATGGCTTATGGAAGTTTGTTATGGGAAAAGAAAAATGTGAGAATAAGTGGTCAGGATGTCAAACGCGGCACCTTTTCGCATCGTCACGCAATTGTCAGGGATCTCGTAACGGATATTCCTCACAATCGTTTATCCCGCATAAGTCAACACCAAGGTAAATTTTTTATTTACAATTCCCTTTTGTCCGAATTTGCCGTCTTGGGATTTGAATATGGTTATTCATTGGGTTCTCCAGATCATCTCGTCATTTGGGAAGCACAATTCGGTGACTTTTCAAATGGGGCACAAGTCATCATTGACCAATTTATTGCCACAGCTCAAAGCAAATGGAATCGAATGAGTGGTATCGTCTTGCTCTTGCCTCACGGATACGATGGTCAAGGGCCTGAGCATTCTTCAGCGCGATTAGAAAGGTTCCTGCAATCTTGTGCTGAATACAATATTATTGTAGCAAATGTCACCACCCCTGCTAACTACTTTCATTTGATCCGTCGACAACTCCATTTTGAATTTAGAAAACCTTTAGTGGTTATGTCTCCGAAATCACTATTGCGAAACCCATTCTGCATTTCTGATTTATCATCTTTCGGACCCAATACCCGATTTTTGGATATCATCATCGATAAGACAGACCAACCAAGGGACAAGATTAATAAAATAATAATGTGCTCCGGACAAATTTATTACGATTTAAAAAAATGGCAGCAAGAAAATGCCATTCACGATGCTGTACTGGTTCGAATCGAACAGTTGTATCCTTTTCCAATTCAATCCATTCATGCCATCAGGCAGGCATACAATGCAAAACATTGGGTCTGGGTGCAAGAAGAACCACAAAATATGGGTGCAGCAACTTTTTTAAAACAACAACTTGCTGACTTCAATTTACATATCATTTCGCGCCCACCCAGCGCAGCCCCAGCTGTTGGTCACAAGAAAATCCATGATCAACAATTGAACAATATCCTCCAGAGTGCATTTAATTAAACATGGCTGATCTATTCACTGGTTCAAAAATTTCAGACAACCGTTTTACGATCAACGATCAGGAGTTTCACCATTGCATTCGAGTGACAAGACACAGAGCCGGGGACCGCGTTCTAGTCACGCAATGGGATGGCCAAATTTATGAAGGGTTAATTGAATCCATTGAAAAAGAAGTGGCCAATATTCATGTACATACACTCTACAAATCCGAACAAATTGATTCTACAAAAATTGCCATTGCCATCAGCTTAACCCATCCTGTTGATCGTTTGGAATGGTTCATTGAAAAAGCGGTTGAAAATGGAATCCATGAAATTTTTCCTATGGTTTGTGAACGAACGGAAGTTAAGAAAATCAATGAGCAACGTCTGCTTAAGCTTATCCTGTCTGCTGCAAAACAAACGCAGAGACCTTTATTACCCGTTTTACATCCAATTATGAAATTTGATCAATTGATGCCCGAACTACATTCTTATACTCAAAAATTTATCGGATACTGTAGCGAAGAGCCCTTGAGTTTTTTGGGGAAATTGTATCATTCAAAAGCATCGGCAGTGGTCATGATTGGCCCAGCGGGTGACTTCAGTTCGCTTGAAATCAAAAATGCACTTTCTAACCAATTCAATCCTGTATCTTTAGGGCAATACCGTCTTCGAACAGAAACTGCTGGATTGACGGCATTACAAATTATGCAAACCATAAGGCAATTATGAAATTCAAATCGATTTGTGTCTTTATCGCTTCATTGATCTCCTTTCAACTGCCCTCTCATGGTTTAGAAAACCCCGTTTATAAACTTCGATTGGGATTACTTAAATACGGAGGTGGTGGTGATTGGTATGCTAATCCAACAGCCCTGACCAATTTGTCAAAATTTTGTAACAAAGAATTAAATACCGTCTTAGATCCTCAATATGGCACTGTTGAAGTGGGTAGTGGTGAGTTGTTCAATTATCCTTTCTTACACATGACGGGTCATGGCAACGTGGTGTTATCCGATGCAGAGGCTCAAAACCTTCGCAGCTATCTTCAGTCAGGTGGATTTCTGCATATTGATGACAACTACGGAATGGATCCATTTGTACGACCAATGATGAAAAAAGTATTTCCCGAACTTGAATTTATTGAGGTGCCCTTCAATCATCCGATTTATCATCAAAAATTTAAATTTGCAAAAGGGCTACCGAAAATACATCAACATGACAACAAACCCCCACAAGGTTTTGGTTTATTTTATCTTGGTCAACTGGTTTGTTTTTACAGCTATGAATGTGATCTTGGGGATGGTTGGGAAGACCGTGAAGTACACAAAGATCCTGAAGAAACACGATTGAAGGCACTTCAAATGGGATCTAACTTGGTACAATATGCATTTTCAAATTAAATCCTTAAATATTGGCCATCTAGTTATTCTTGATGATAAAATTTATGATAAGATTATTGGCATAGACTAACAAACCAGACTTTAATATTACATGCCCTCGGAAAATTTAACCCAATAAAGCCTGTTGAGTAAACAGATTACTCTACATCTGTTTCGTGGATTTGTGGTTTGCGAATGGTCACAGTCTCCGCAGCAATTATTTTCCATTCGTTTCCATCCCGCACGTAACATTGCAACAAATATATTCCGGGCACTGCATATCGAATACTCATCACTCCGCTGGTCATTTGATGCCGAATTCCATTCCCATAATCGATCAGGTATTGCTTGTCAGTAGAAAATATCAGATTGGTAATTCGGGTCACATCGCCGACCAACATGGAACCTTGAACTAAGAGATTCTCTTCCTGATATTGGAAGGATTGGTTCTGTCGTTGACCTTGGTTTGAAACGCTTGATTTGATCTGTCCTGGAATTTCAGAAGATTCCAGAACCGGAACCTGAGCAACCTGATCGCTTTGAAATGACTTACCGAGAACCAAATAGCTTCCGGTTAATCCAATCATTGCAATGAGTGAAGCCAACAGCAAATCCTTTGATCTTTCATTGAGAAAGGCTTTTCGAATCTCTCTAAAGGTATGTGCGGTTTGTTCCATGGGCTGCTAAACATGGCAAAACTAATACATTATTATTAATTATTATATATAAAAATATAATTAACAATTATTTATAAATTATATTTATTTTTAATTTGTTTTCAATGCATTATATATATACCCAATCGCCTGATATGGTAATAGCACCAGAGTTTCATGCTTACCCAACCCTGCAAGTAGCCTGCGTGCCCCGAATCCTTTAATGTTTAGACCAGTTTACAAGACAAATTTTTAAAGCAGACCAAATGATTTGAAGCTCAATGAATCATTGGCTTCATTTCCTTATGGAAACAGATCTAAAAAAGTCGCGATAAGAAAAGGTAATTTTAAACTGATCAAACATTGGATCTGTTCGATCATTATTCAATTTAAATTGCATACACTCCCGATCTGAATCATGACGATTAAGCTTGTCATTCAGCCTAATTGCTCTTCACATGACTACATTTAAAGCAATGACTCCAAATCTTGCACATAATACATTTTGAAATTTCTCTTCGACATTAATTGCTGCAGTCCAAATCAGCCCAAATGTTTACCTGCATTTTGTGAGTATATTTGCGCTTTATTGAATAACATGGAATGGATACAACAGGCATTTGATTTTATAATACACATTGAATCACATCTTGTAGACCTCATTGCAACCTATGGGATCTACATATACATTATTTTATTTCTTATCCTGTTTATAGAAACCGGACTCGTGATTGCTCCTTTTTTACCGGGCGACTCTTTGCTTTTTGCAGCGGGCGCACTTTCGGCCGGTGGCAATATGAACATTTGGATTTTGTTTGGTGTGTGTTTTTTGGGAGCATTTTTGGGTAATCAACTCAATTTTGCCATAGGCTCTGGATTTGGCAAAGCATTATTCGAAAGAGAAAAGAAATTTATCAAAGAAGACTATCTTCACAGAACCCAAATCTTCTACGAAAAACATGGAGGCAAAGCATTGATCATTGGTCGATACCTTCCCTTTATCCGGACTTTTGTTCCTTTTGTGGCGGGTGTCGGTAAAATGTCATTGGGACGCTTCACTTACTTCAATTTAATTGGAGGATTATTATGGGTGATTCCGGTGTGTGGTATTGGGTATTTATTCGGAAACATTCCATTTGTAAAAAACAATTTTTCCATCATCATCCTGGCGATTTTGTTTGTTAGTTTGTTTCCAATGATTTGGGGTATATTTACTGCCTTGAAGCATGCAAAAAGGTCCTGATATGCCAGTGTGGCAATTCTTAAAAAAGAACATCAATAAATTTTTACTGGTGAGTGCCCTTGCTGCACTTTTTTCAGCCATTCAAATATTTGCAAAGATTCCTGTTCAAGATGAAATTTCCGGTCTTATTCGGTGGGTAGGCTTGGCCCCACTTATACTGTATGGATTGATCAAAAACAAGCTGACCCCCTGGATTTTTATCAGCATGTTGATTGGTGCCGAAATTGGTTATGATTTTCCGCATATTGGGCAAGAGTTAAATGTACTTAGTAAAGTTTTTATTAAGCTAATTAAATGCATTATTGCACCCTTGCTTTTTGGGACATTGATCATCGGCATCTCCGGTCACTCCAACACCAAACAATTGGGGCGGTTGGGCTGGAAATCGCTCCTGTATTTTGAAGTGGTGACTACCATTGCACTCATCATTGGATTGATTGCAATCAATATCAGCCAGGCTGGAGTAGGTATCCGTATGGTTGAAACAAACGAGAAGTTGCCAGAAATGGCTAAAGCACAAGGCTGGAAAGATATTGTATTGCATAGTTTTCCGGAAAATCTTATCAAATCAGTTTCTGAAGGACAAATCCTGCAAATTGTAGTTTTCTGTGTTCTCTTCGCAGTTGCTTTGTTGATGATCCCATTGGAAAAGAGAAAACCGATGTTGACTTTTGCAGAATCCTTATCAGCCATCATGTTTAAATTTACCGATTTGGTGATGCATTTTGCTCCATTTGGAGTGGCTGGAGCCATTGCATATACCATTTCCAATATGGGTATTGATGTATTAAAAAATCTTCTCTTACTATTAGCTACTCTTAAAATTCCACTCAGACGATTTCTATCTCATGCTGCCCAACCGGTCACCATTGCATTTGGCACAGCAAGTTCGGAAGCTGCATTACCGGTTGCCATGGAAAACATGGAGAAATTTGGTGTTTCACGCGAAGTGACTTCGTTTGTTTTACCAACAGGATTAAGTTTTAACCTGGACGGCACTACACTTTACCTTTCACTGGCCACTATTTTCGTTGCGCAGGCAGCTGGAATTAACCTCACTATTGGTCAGCAAGTCATCATGTTATTGACCCTCATGCTCACCAGTAAAGGCGTTGCAGGTGTTGCGAGAGCATCATTGGTAATATTGGCAGGAATGGCCGCTTCGTTTGGCTTACCAGAATGGCCCATTGCAGCGATTTTAGGAATTGATGCCTTAATGGACATGGCAAGAACAGCCGTCAATACTTTAGGAAACTGCTTGGCAACTGCAGTAATAGGAAAATGGGAAAATGAATTGACCATACCAAAACGTGCAGACCAATGGACTGAAATTGAACATCCTACCAAAGAAATTCATTGATTCTGAAGTTTGAATGTTTCAACTGAAAATGTTGAAGTCAATGAATACCCTATACATTCAACACTCATCAACTTTTCAAAAAAATTTGAGATAATATTCGAATTAAACTTCACGAAAATGAAGAGAACAGAAATAATTTTCAACAATAAACTACTTTAATTCATTGGACTTAAATGCTAAGTTTTACCGTATGGATTCCCCAAAAATCCTTTTCTTAAACCATTCGATATCCTCACGCTTGTTATCAGGTCTGTCCTCATCAAGCAAACAGAGTTTGCCTCCCCTATCCACCATTTTCATTTTAAAAATAATTCCTTCAGGCCGGGTTAGATCTCCATTGGTAGATCCAAACCTCAAATCATAATGGTGAAAAATGGAATCATTGTTGGATTGAATCTGGTAATATCCATCGCTAAACCATGATAACTTATGGCAAATTTCCTGGTTCTCATATGGTTTCATCAGTTGATGATGAGATGACAAAAACTGTAAAGATTCAAAAGTTTTTGCTTCATCGAATATCGAATAATAACTACAAACAAACCCCGTATCTGTCTTCCCAATACCATACCACAAAGCATTGTTAAATATCGTTGGAACCGTCATGTAATCGGTGACTTCGACATGATGGAGTTTAAGGGTATTTTCGAAAATAGTATTTACTTTATTTTTGTTCCAAACGGTGAATAATAAGAACAAACTACTTAAGAGCAATCCAGCACGAGCCACATGCGCTCTAAGTTTGTCTTCTCGATTTAAAATAGCTGCAAAAAGCAATGTCAACGCAAAAGGAATAGTATAGAGGGGATCCACGATGGATACGGTTGATAATGATACCCGCAAATCACTAAAGGGCCAAAACAATTGAGTGCCATAGGTCGTCAAAGAGTCTAGCAATGGATGAGTAAAGATGGCCCAGAAAAATAATTGAATCCAGAGCTTCACCGTTAAATTGGGTTTTCGCTCATGATCACTTGATAATTGCAGGAATCGTTTGCGAAAAAAGAATACACCTATTGACAACAAAGCCAATAAAACTACCCAGGGAAAATGGCCGGCCATTAAACTTGACAAAATATAGATGGCTGTGGATGCCAATAAAAACAGTAAAAGCCCTAATCCAAAACCAATCCATTTCCAATGATTTCTCGTATGCCAATCACCGTCATAAAGTTTTTTCACTAAGGGCCCCAAAATAAAAGGAACTACGATTGCAAATAACAAAGAATGCATTGGGCCCCGGTGAAATGTCATCGCTTCCAATGGATTCATCCAAACATTGGATAAGACATCCAAATCCGGTATGGTACCGCCTATTCCGCCCCAAATCATGGCACGGTTACCAATTTTTTTACCGCCTACCATTTCTCCACATGCCGCACCTAAGACCACTTGGGTTATTGAATCCATTGTTAAATGTATTTTCTATAAAATTACGCTGAACATAAAGAACGGTTTCTATTACATATTTGTTTATAGTAGAGCATCAAAAGATGGTTCAATGAGCCAGAGCTCAAACCCCAGACTTGATGAGGTATAATCAGAAATCTACACCCTCAATGTATGATTTGATGGTTTGCCTAAGATGTCGAAATGGCTAACAAAATCATCTTACCACCAAGCTTCAGTTCGGTGGATTTATTAAAATACATTTCCAGCCTTTTTAAAAATCATTTTATGTTTTAGCCTCTTTTTTGCATGGGCTTATGGCACAATATCTGGAAGCGCCATTAACTTTGTAATAAAAAAAATGAGTGACCAGAATCAACAAAACCAATTAAACATAGAATTATCAGAAGAAATTGCAGAAGGGATATATTCCAATCTGGCCATTATTTCACACTCACATTCAGAATTTGTATTGGACTTTATTCGGCTTATGCCAAATGTGCCAAAAGCAAAAGTTAAGTCAAGAATTGTTCTGACTCCACAGCATGCCAAAAGGTTGTTAAAAGCCTTATCAGACAATGTCTCCAAGTATGAAAATCAATTTGGAACCATTCAGGACCCGGAACCGCAAATCATTCCACCAATGGCTTTCAGTACGCCGACAGCCCAAGCATAAGTATTTAAAACAATAAAGGTTGAGATGGATTCCCACTGGGCAAGCCTAAATGACGATAGGATTTATCGGTCGCAATCCGTCCCCTTGGTGTTCTCTGTATAAATCCTTCCATAATTAAGAAAGGCTCATGAACTTCTTCAATCGTGCCAGGCTCTTCGCCCACAGCTGTTGCCAATNNTTTTCAATAATGGTACTCAATATGCGATTATCCATTTCATCCAAACCTAAGCTGTCTACATTCAAAGCGTTTAATCCATACTGAGCAATGGCAAGAGTGATTATGCCATCGCCTTTGATTTGAGCAAAGTCCCTCAATCTTCGCAACAAAGCATTGGCAATCCTGGGAGTTCCTCGACTTCTCCGTGCAATTTCCCGTACGCCATCTACATCAGATTCAACTTGTAGTAGATCACAGGAACGGTGTATGATTTTCTCCAATACCGCCTGGTCATAATAATCCAGATGACACGAAATTCCAAAACGAGATCTCAATGGCGCAGTCAGCAATCCTACCCTTGTTGTGGCGCCGACTAGCGTAAATGGATTGACTTTGATTTGGATACTTTTGGCATTGGGGCCTGTATCGATCATAATGTCTATCCGGTAATCTTCCATTGCCGAGTACAAATATTCTTCGACTACCGTATTAAGCCGATGAATTTCATCAATAAACAAAACATCTCCTTCCTGCAGACTGGTTAATAAACCAGCCAAATCACCTGGCTTCTCCAGTACAGGGCCTGAACTCAACTTAAGATTTGCTTGCAACTCATTGGCAATGATATGAGACAATGTGGTTTTTCCTAGTCCCGGCGGTCCGTGCAATAAAACGTGATCCAATGCTTCTTTTCTGAGCTTGGCGGCTGCAATGAATATTTTTAAATTATCAACCACAGAGGTCTGTCCATAAAATTCCCCCAAGTCTTTTGGACGAAGTGCTTTTTCCAACTGCCTTTCTTCAGCTGGCTGGTGTTCGGAATGACTATCTAATAGGGGATTTCTCATTTCAAATAACAATATTCTAGTCAAAATTAAGGTTTTCGCATTACATTGAAGGTTCATGCAAATTAATAATATGATAATATTCCTTTAGAAGTGTTCAAGCTCTTCGGTCTGTTCTAATTTTGCAAGCATTAATTCATTTCAAAGCTTCGGATTATGATAAATGCACAAAAAATAACTTGTACTGAAGGAAAGTTAAATGTACCTGAATATCCAATAATTCCATTTATTGAAGGCGATGGAACGGGTCCAGATATATGGGCAGCCTCAGTTCGTGTCATTGATGCTGCAGTTGAGAAATCTTATGGAGCTTCACGAAAAATTTTCTGGAAGGAAGTACTTGCTGGTGAAAAAGCATTCAACTTAACCCAAAATTGGCTACCTCAGGAGACCCTTGATACCATTTCGGATTGTTTAGTGGCCATTAAAGGGCCCTTGACTACCCCTGTAGGGGGAGGGATCCGCTCACTGAATGTAGCCTTGCGTCAACAACTTGATTTGTATGCCTGTTTAAGACCCGTTCGTTGGTTTGAGGGGGTTCCCTCGCCTGTTGAAGCTCCCGGTAAAGTGGATATGACTATATTCAGAGAAAATACCGAAGATATATATGCGGGTATTGAGTTTCAGGCAGGAAGTGAGGACCTAAACAAATTAAAAGAATATTTAAAGCGTGAATTTCCAGATCGCTTTAAAAAAATTAGATTTCCCGATACCGTTGGGATCGGACTTAAACCAGTTTCAAAAGAAGGTACGGAACGGTTAGTCAGGGCTGCTATCGAACATGCTTTAAAAACTAATGCCAAATCATTGACCCTGGTGCACAAGGGAAATATCATGAAATTTACCGAAGGAAGTTTCATGGAGTGGGGATATGAACTGGCCAAAAATGAATTTGGAGGTACATTGTTTGAAGGAGGACCTTGGGTAAAACTTCCATCCGGCTTAATCATAAAAGACGTTATCGCAGATGCATTTTTACAACAAATTTTACTAAGACCCGAAGAATACGATGTTATTGCAACATTAAACTTAAATGGAGATTACATTTCAGATGCTTTGGCTGCCCAGGTTGGAGGTATTGGAATTGCACCTGGGGCAAACATTAATTACCTAACTGGACATGCCATCTTTGAAGCCACACATGGCACGGCACCTAAATATGCAGGGCAAGATAAGGTCAATCCGAGTAGCGTAATATTATCGGCTGTGATGATGTTAGAATATTTGGGCTGGAATGAAGCTGGTGTTCGAATTGTAAAGGGTCTGGAAACGGCCATAAAAAATAAACGTGTTACCTATGATTTTCACCGACTTATGGATGATGCCACTTTACTGAAATGCAGTGAATTTGGCGACGAAATCATATCTGACATGTAAACCGTTGCACACAAAAATTTCTGTGGCTCTTTCTTAGGCCCATAAGATTGTTCTAAAAGATTAATCGAAAATCAATCGATCAAGGAATCTGGCCTCTAACCAGATCATTGACGCTACATATTTATATAAGCTTTGATGGAACAATCCCTTCACTACCTGACATCAAAGACGGTGAAGTTCCAAATGATTGGGTTTGAATTGCAACAAGTCTAAGGAGAGTACATTCATTTGTGTTGAAAAAGACTTGAACGATCCACATCGACATAAAATCCAGTCTCAAATTGAGTTTTCAATTGCGATGATTCGGCCTTTAAACATAACGCTAAGTGTAAAAAGAATCGACTTTGACCAGTAACCTATTCCCTTGAGCTGAAATATCCCAATACCTTCTATAGTCCTGCAATTACCACACAAAATAAAAAGCCCGGATAACATGACATCATCCGGGCTTTTCATAATTTCTTTGTAGGAAACCTTATCCTTTAGGGGTCAAGATATTTCCATCGTTTTTGGGCAAAGTTTGCTCCTCGTCTGCACTGATGTTTCCTTTAATCGTGACGCGGGTTTCGGTTTCACTTTCATTGGTTGTTACACTTACGCTTTTATTGATTGGCCCAACCCTTTGGGTATCATAGCGTATTTCAATAACACCTTTTTCTCCTGGCATAATGGGTTCCTTTGGCCAAGTAGGTACCGTGCAACCACAAGAACCTCTGGCACTTTTAATGATCAATGGCTCAGTACCTGTGTTGGTGAATACTGCTTTACGCAAAGGATCACCTCCCTTTTTGATTTCTCCATAATCAATAACCGTTGACTCCCATTCTAAATGAGGTCCACTGGTTTTCATAGGGGCTGCATTTGTTGCTNNTGACCCAAGAACAATACGGCAACAATTAAGCTTAATGTGTTTTTCATTGCATGCATTTTTTTAATAATAACAAATTTAAAGAAAAGTAATTTCCTTTCTGTGACAAAAATATTAAAAAGGTATGTTAACGCGCTGTTAAATGGTGAATTTAACGCATATTTAGCTTTTCGATACTGTTTCAAAATCGCTCCCAAGAATAGTTTATTTTTGCGCAATTGACTTAATTTACCATCATGTTTCAACGAATCCAAAGCTATTTAACCAACACTACAGGAGAATATTCAAGCTTCCAGCAAGAAGTACTCAAGGACTTTTGGGTTTGTCTGGTTAGCCGGGAGTGTTCACTTACGGGCAGGAAAGAGGTTTTAACGGGAAAAGCAAAATTTGGAATTTTGGGTGATGGAAAAGAAGTACCACAGGTCGCTATGGCCAGAGCATTTCAAAAAGGCGATTTCCGGTCGGGTTATTATCGCGATCAAACCTTTATGATGGCGTTAGGATTGTGCTCTGTAGGAGATTATTTTGCCCAACTTTATGCAGATCCCGAAAATGATCCTTTCAGTAAGGGTAGACAAATGAATGCCCATTTTTCGAGTCCATTAATCACCCCAGAAGGTCAATGGATGGATCATCTTAACCAATATAATGTTTCAGCCGATATTTCGAGCACTGCTGGACAAATGGCGAGATCGTTAGGATTGGCGTTGGCTTCAAAATATTATAGGAAGTTAAATACAGCGGATACGTTGGGTAAATTTTCCAACAACGGAAATGAAGTGTGTTTTTGTACCATCGGAGATGCTTCCACCTCAGAGGGAGTATTTTGGGAAACCATAAATGCAGCCGCGGTTATGCAAGTTCCTTTAGCAGTGTCTGTTTGGGATGATGGATATGGCATTTCAGTTCCTATTGAACTGCAAACGGTCAAGCAAAGCATTTCTACAGCATTATCGGGATTTGAATCCAGTGACATTGAAAATGGAATTAAAATTTGTAAGGTCAAAGCCTGGAATTACCCTGAACTGGTAAATATATATCAATCCGGAATTGCATTTTGCCGTACTCATCACACCCCGGTATTGTTCCATGTCCAGGAAGTCACTCAACCTCAGGGACATTCTACTTCCGGTTCCCACGAACGCTATAAAAGCGCTGAAAGACTGGAATGGGAAACGAAAATGGACTGCATTTTACAAATGGAGAAATGGATGCTGACAAATGGAATTGCTGATGAAAATTTGATAACGGACCTTAAGGAGTTAGCCAAACAATATGTAAGGGAAGAAAGAAATCAAGCCTGGCAAAATTACCTGACGCCCATTTTGTTACAAAAGAATAAATTATATGAAATTCTTTCTGAAGCTGGATTTGCTGAACAAGCAGCATCCATCAATTCAATGAAGGAGCCTGGATTAAATGAATTAATTGAGGTTGCAAGGAATTCCCAATTTGACGGTTGTACATCCTCTAATCTTTCCGATTGGCTCCAACAACAAATTCAATACGGGTCTCGTGTTTACCATAATGATGTATATTCTGAAACCGATGCGGCCGCAGTACGCATACCTGAAATTCCAGCCCAATACAATCCTGATTCCCCGGAACTCAACGGATACCAAATACTCAATCATTACTTTGAATCAAAATTTTCTACTAACGAACGTTTGTTAGCATTTGGAGAAGATGTAGGTAAAATTGGAGACGTCAACCAAGGATTTGCCGGGTTGCAAGATAAATTCGGAGAAACAAGGATATTTGATTGCGGAATCCGTGAATGGACCATTATTGGCCAAGCAATTGGTACATCCATGCGTGGTTTAAGGCCCATCGCTGAGATTCAATATCTGGATTATATCGTTTATGCATTGTCTCCATTAATGGATGATTTGGCAACCGTGCGTTATAGATCCGGTGGTCGTCAAATGGCTCCTGCGATCATCAGAACCCGCGGACACCGTCTGGAAGGAATTTGGCATTCTGGGTCACCCATTGGAATGCTCTTACACGCTTTGCGTGGTATCTGCATTTGTGTTCCCCGAAATATGACTCAAGCCGCTGGTATGTACAATTGCTTGTTGCAAAGTGATGATCCTGGATTAATCATCGAATGCCTAAATGGGTACAGGCTAAAAGAAAAATTACCGCTCAATCTGGATACTTTTACGGTCGCCCTTGGAGTAGTTGAAATCCTCGAGGAAGGACAAGATGTGACCCTTGTAACCTATGGTTCATGTGTCCGTATAGCTCAACAAGCCGTAGATAAATTGAAAAAATATGGTGTTTCTGTTGAATTAATTGATGTCCAGACTTTGTTGCCTTTTGATATAAATCAAACCATCCGATCCTCAATTGAAAAAACCAATAAGCTGGTCGTCCTGGATGAAGATATCCCTGGAGGTGCCAGTGCTTATTTGCTACAACAAATTATTGAAAAACAAAAAGCATTTAATTTTCTTGATTCACCTCCTATAACCATATCGGCATCTCACAACAGACCTCCCTATGGAAGTACAGGTGATTATTTTACAAAACCTAGCGTTGAAGACGTCATAGAAAAAATTTTATCACTCATGCACGAATACAATCCTTCTCAATATTAATAGAAATTCAACTTTTAACGGCAAATCAACATATTGTGAGTCCATATCTGGTGATCATTCCAACATATAATGAAATTGAGAACATCGATGCCATCCTGAGTACGACGATGAAATTACAGTGTAACTGCGATGTATTGGTAGTAGACGATGGCTCACCTGATGGAACCGCCCAACGGGTTAAAATTTATATGACAGACTATCCGGGGAGAGTTTTCCTCATGGAGCGTACTGAAAAATCAGGATTGGGGAAGGCATACATTGCCGGATTCGAATGGGGTCTAAAACATGGATATCAATGCATTGCGGAAATGGATGCTGATTTTTCTCACCCACCCGAAAAATTGAATGAAATGTTTTCGATATGCAGTGAAGGTTTGGCAGATGTTTGCATTGGTTCAAGATATATTCATGGAGGTGGTGTAGTCAATTGGCCATGGTATCGGTTATTATTGAGTAAAGGGGCATCCTGGTATGTCCGTCTAATTACGGGAATGCCGGTTAAAGACCCTACAGCAGGTTTTGTTTGCTATCGCGATTCCGTATTAAGAGACATTCCTTTAAATACTATACAGTTTGTAGGATACGGTTTTCAAATTGAGATGAAATATAATGCCTATCAATCAGGCTTCAGATTAAAAGAAATCCCCATTTTATTTCCAGATCGCTTGAAAGGCAAATCCAAAATGAATATCTTTATTATTCGTGAGGCATTGATAGGTGTTTTTAAACTAAAATGGAAAAGAAAATAATTCCCTAAGTTATTTTCTTCCAAAATCCGCCGGATTCTCTCCCCACTTTTCTGTTTCCCATTTTAATAGGGGATTCTTAAAGTTAAACTGATGTAACCAGTCCACTGCCCGTTTAACCAATTTTTGCAATTCAGCATTTTCAACATCAAATACGAGTTTTGTTGCAGGATGCTTTCGAAATACCCATTTCATGGCAGTCTCTGAGTCGGAATAAACAGGAGTATTTTCTTTCCCCAAATTCTTCAACCATGCGAGCGCGTGGACAATAGCAAGAAATTCGCCCAAGTTATTGGTTCCCTTCTTTAAAGGGCCGACATGAAACAAACGTTCACCTGTATGAGGATTGACTCCCTGGTATTCCAAAAGCCCTGGATTGCCACTGCATGCGGCATCGACAACCAAACAATCATCAGGCAATAAATCACGCCAATTAACCAGCTTCGTTTTAATATTACTTTTAACCTTTGGTTCAAATACATTTTGAAATGCCTCTTCCGCTTCATTCTTACTTGAGAAAGATTTGTATTTTGCATTCGGAAATGACTTAACTTGTAAAAGACATTTCTCCCAAGTGTCATAAACTCCAGGAGTTTGACCTTGCCATACCACATAAAATTTTTTTTTCTGTTTCATTTATTAACCTTATGTACTTTATCGATTCACACGCACATTTATATCTGGAAGCATTCCATCAAGATTTGGAATCTGTTATTCAGGAAGCTATTCGTGCAAATGTAACGAAATTCGTTATGCCCAATATCGACCTGAATTCCATAGAGGGCATGATGCAAATTCAGCATACCTATCCTTTAAACTGTTTTCCAACATTAGGTCTTCATCCTTGCGATGTCAAATCCGATTACATCAAAATTTTACATGAATTTGAAAATACACTGAATAAGTACTCGATATATGGAATTGGAGAAACAGGTACAGATGCCTTTTGGGATACCACCTATTGGCAACAACAAATTNNTCCAATGGGCAAAACAATTAAACAAGCCTATCATCATCCATTCACGAGAATCACTTCATGAAAACATTTCATTGATCTCAAAGCTCCAGGATGGAACATTGCGAGGAGTTTTCCACTGTTTTGGTGGAACGCTAGACCAGGCAAATGCTATCATCTCCAGTGGTTTTTATCTTGGAATCGGTGGAACCATTACATATAAAAAGAATACACTTAAAGAAGTCATTTCCCAGATTGGTCTAAACCATGTGTTGTTGGAAACAGATTCCCCCTTTTTGAGTCCAGAACCTCATCGAGGAAAGCGAAATGTCCCGGCACATATCCCAATAGTTGCAGAATTTATTTCTAGAGTACTGGATTGTTCAATAGAAACTGTAGCAACCCAAACCACCCAAAATGCTGAAAAATTGTTTGGACTTCAAACCACATTTTAAATTCATGCTGTTGTGGTTTATCCCGGGTGGAACTTGCATTTCATCCTAAATTTCAAACTTTTTAATAATTTTGCACCTCACGGAAGGTTGCAAGAGTGGTTTAATTGGCGCGCCTGGAAAGTGCGTGTACCCCAAAAGGGTACCCAGGGTTCGAATCCCTGACCTTCCGCTAATTNNATTGAAAAATCTTTCCAGAAAAAGGCTCTCTGATTTTATTGCAAAGTATTCTTCCAGTAATTCTTCTGGTTCGAATGCTGACGAAAACGACTTGCATTCCTTTCCTTCCTAGTTCCTTTGATCTATTGTCGTTTTGTCAGCATGCCGACATTTATCGTCGGCATCCCTGACCTTCCGCTAATTTTCCTGTTAAATATTTACCCTTATCCTTATTTGAACTTTTTTCTCTTTTGTTTTATTCCTTCCCTCATTTACAATGGCTTCCTCTTTTGTCACTTACATTCTTTATTCTGTTTCTGCTGACCTTTTTTACATCGGACATACTGCTGATCTTCCCAATCGCATCTTAAGGCATAACTCTTCCTCAGACTCCTTTACTTCTAAATTTTCCCCCTGGGTCCTTATTGCCTCCTTCCAAAAGCCTGATAAATCCTCGGCTTACTCCCTTGAACGTAAATTGAAAAATCTTTCCAGAAACAGATTTACTTAAGCTTTATAAACTTGCCCTTTTTCAAACCATTTTCGGTCATTAACATCACGGTAAAAACTCCAGGGCACAAACCATCAACCTTCACGCGGGAAGTCCGGCTTTTGATCACCAATTTTCCATTGGTGTCAAAAATACTCAATTCGCCTAAAACTCCTTGGTCCACCACTTCAATATAGTCTTCTGCTGGATTAGGTATAAGCAATAACTCGTCATCAATTCGAGCAGAATTCAAATTAAATACAAAATACGCCGGAGCAACACTTGCATGAAATCGTGCGATAAGTTGATATGCTTTATCATACAACAAAACTTCTCCCGAAGTGCTAAAATCTGTAATTCCCGCACAAGTAAATCCACTTTGAACATCGTGAGCCATTCCGTAAAAGGAAAACCCCAATTCTTTAAAAAAACTGGAAGTGCGTGTTGAAAAGCTAAAATTGCTCACATTTGTTTCGCCATATTCCTGATACATTATGGACTGTCCATTCAATACCGAAGTTCCGCAGAGTGATTGAACATCATTCAGTGAATAATTATCAACTTGCTTAGTATTTAAATTTATTGCAGACACAGTAGACCCTTGAAAATTTTTATTATTCAGAGTATAAATATAATCACCCCACCGAACCAAATTTTCCGGATTCTTCCCTTCTGCTCCAAGTTCGATGGTTTTAGTCCATATCAATTGATCAAGGTCAATCGAAATAATTTTCCCTACTTCCTGTCCGAAAATGAATCCATTATTTACGGCTATATATGCATTATTTCCAATGATCTCAATATTTTCCGCAGTGTAAGGCAATACTGATTGATCGATGGAATAAATCAGATCTAAAGTTGCTTCATCATACACTTGTACATAGGCATCCAAAGTCTTTAAGTATTCGCCCCGTGTAACCACAATTTTACCATTGTGCACACGAATTTTACGAACACCCTCAATTTCTTTTGTTCTTTTTCTATTACCGTTAGATTTATCATACTCAATAATCCAACGATCAGCCACTACCCAAAGACTAGTAGATGTTTCGATCATTTCAGATGCAAAGCGGGCACCTTTAATCTCATCCAACGTAAAATAAACTCCAGTTGCAAGGTCATACTTACCCAACGAAACAGGCACCGTAATTTGCTGCGAAACAAAGTCAAAAGCCCCCTCATTTAAGACAAATATTGATTTTAACTGACAGACTGACTGAAATTTAAATATTAGAACAATAAATAATGTATAAATTGTACTCCGCATGGTCATTTCTTGCAAATATAAGCATACCTCTACAGCATTATTCATGCTGAATTTAGAATTTCAATTAATCCTGGTGAATGATTAGATGCTTTGCGATTAACTTTTAACAGGATATTTGGCATCGACAATTCCACGCTTAATTTTATCCAACTTGGATTGCAATAGACGCCTTCTCATAGGACTAATTTTTTCAACAAACAAAATGCCTTCAATATGATCGTATTCATGCTGGATGATCCTGGCATTTAAACCATCGTATGATTCCTCTTGCCAAACAAATTTTTCATCCTGGTATTTGATGGTTATGGATTCCTTCCGTTTAACTTCTGCATTTACTTTAGGTATGCTCAAACAGCCTTCTTCAAAGCCCCACATATCTCCCTTCTCTTCACTCAAAGTAGCATTAATAAATACTTTTTTGATACCCTGTGCTGCATGTTCCTTTTCATAATAAGGTATGGAGTCTACTACGAATAACCGAATTGATCTTCCTATTTGTGGGGCAGCAAGACCCACTCCTTTGGCATAATACATAGTTTCCCACATATCGGAAATCAGCTGGGTGAGTTCTGGGAAATCCGGTTCAATTGGCTTTGAAACAGCTTTCAAAACAGGATTACCGTATAAAACGATGGGTAAAATCATATTAAAAATGTCCTAAATATCTTTGTAAAATAACCACAGCACTCATTTTATCCAACCTCCCCTTTTCTCTTCTCGCCTTTCGACCAACCCCACTATCCAAAATCAATCGAGTTGCCTGCACCGAAGAGTTTCGTTCATCCATGTAATCAATTTCAATATTGCTCCATTGTTCTGATATCCATTGACTTAATGCATCAATGTCACTTTTTAATTCAGTAACAGATCCATCTCGATGTGTTGGTAAGCCAATCACAATTTTCTCAACATTCTCCAGCTTGATATAACCCGATAAAAAGCTTTTTAGTTCCTCCCTGTCTACCGTAGTCAAACCATTGACAATAATCTGCAAAGGATCCGTCACAGCGATTCCACATCGTCTCAATCCAAAATCAATTGCAAGTATTCGTGCCATCAGCCAACGCTCAAAGATACCGAAACCATAATGGTATTAGAAGGGCCGCTCTGTTTTAATTCATTAGGTAAATGTCCATAAAAAAAAAAGACCCCCTCCATGACTTTTATGGAGAGGGGTCCCATCCCAAAAACAGTAAACTCTTTAGAACAAAACGAATTTAGCCTTACTTAATGACAACCATTCTCTTCGTCGCGGTATAACCGGCCGCATCCAACTGGTAGAACAGAACACCTGTAACTCCAAGTTGTGATGTATTGAGTTCAAACTGATTATAACCTTTAGTCGCATTCATTTGTGCTTTATAAAGCACTTTGCTATTCAAGTCATAAACGGTCAATGTGGTTGGAGCTGCTTTGGACAACTCATATCCAATGACTGTGAACTCAGAGAAAGGGTTGGGTTGATTTTGATACACCACAATACCTTCCTGGGGTTTGAGTGTACCATTACTATTTCTGAAGTTTAACTTCAGATCCATGTCTTCCACATTGGCATTAAATGCAAGCGCAGGAGTAATGGATGAATTAAATTGTAGTGCATTTGAGAGAGTACCTTGTGAAAGAGCCTTGAATGTCAGCGTGAATAATTTATCACCTTTGTTGGCGTCGAAATCAACATTGGTGTTCCAGCTTAAAGTAATAAGGCCATGAGATGAAGCGCTTAAGCCAATATTCTCATTGGACATGTTACAACTTGCAGATTGAATACCTGTAAATTCAAGCATTCCTGAATTTGTCTGGATGGTAAATTGCATACCACTTATTCCCTGGTTATCCCTCACATAAACCGGTACTTCCAATTCAGCTCCTTTATTAAATGCTATTTCATCAGCTATAAGTTCAAAAGCTCCATTTCCACCACGGGTAGTCACCGCACCAAATCCAGCCGATGCATTACCTGTGATATCTCCAATCTTTATTCCTTTAAAATCAACATTGTTCATGTCTTTATTGAATGGATTGATCTGGTAATTCTTTGGCCAATTCTCCTTCAAAGCATCATCACCGGTTGCACTAAATTGATATCCTGCATCAATGAATGCCCAACTTTCATTACTTGAAAACTTTGAAGTAATACCCAGGATCAATCTTCTAAGTTCGACAATGTCTTTAGAAGTAATGTTCCGATCATTGTTAACATCCGCTGCAATAACTTTATAGGGAGAATTCAGCGTTTCAATTCCAAGAATATGTCTTTGAATTTTAACAATGTCGGCTGTCGTTACACCATTTAATGGATCGGTATTTCTGCTCGGCACAACATTGTAAATACCATTGTTCAAAGGCATGTTAGAAAACGCATATTTTCCATCAGATGAAGTAAGTACCTTTGATACGGTTGGTAATCCCTGTGACTTTTGATCCACCAGACTTACTTCAACATCGTTCATGGTATTGTTATCTTCCTTATTGGCGACCAATCCGTTGATGCTACCTCCTTGTAGTGTCGGCTGGCATGCCTTATTGTTGTCCTGGACTTCGATAAATGTCCTGCAAAATGCTTGCTTGCCTGTGAGTCGATCAGTCACCCAAAGTTGGACAGTCTGTTGNNNNTCAATTTTACCATCGCGATTCGTGTCTATTGGCATCAAATCAATTGCAACACCATTGATACAATAAGGAGTTGGCTCTTTGCAATTCAATATTGTAAACAATCTCTCCTCAGCTGTTTTATTACCACAACGATCTTCAAAAACATATTTGATCTTATGCGTACCCAATGGATATCTTCCGCTGGCGTTGATAAAATCTCCTACTCCCGATCTTATTTCATCAAAAGTTCCGTTGTTCTTTAAATCAATCAAGTATTCCCACGCTAACTCATTACCCGGCGTACAATCATCATCACCATAGGCCACTAGACTAATGTATCCGTTGGTACATGAATCTAAAGTACAAACTGTTGTATCCTGTGTAGGAATTGCATTTAAGGTAGGATCTACCAGATTATTGACTTTAATAATTTGATCGTGAATAGCTGTTTGGAACACTGCGCCTGAAGGAGTATAAACCACCTGACACCAGTCAATGATCTTCCATTTACGGATAATCTTATAACATGCATCGCCTCCCTGTACAATTCTGAATAAATGATCTTCCCAGCTAATACCCAACAAATCACATTTTGTTTCATTATGTAGTGTTGGATAACTATCCAGTGAATCAGGTTTCAACCGATCAGGATCTAAACACATGTATAAAGTTGTATCCCGAGGCCACCAGATGTTGGCAAAATTATATGGATTGAAATTCGTAAACGTAATAACTTGACGGCAAGTATCCGAACCGTTTCCATCTTTTACGACCCATGTTCTGACGATGGTTCCTGTATTGCATTGCGTTCTGTAGTCAACATGACTTTTTTCGATAGTGAAATCGCAATTATCATGAGCAAATCCATCATGGAAATTAATTGTGACAGGAGCACCTCCCGCACCTTTATAAGTGATCTTCCTTGCATAATTGAAATATGCAGAATCGCGTTGAATTTCTCCAAATACAGTTAAATCATTGATATCAAAGTGGAAATCACAGGCTACAGTCAAATCCTTTGGAGGATAGCAAGTTGGTTTTATCTTGTCTTGCACTTCAACTTGTACCATGCAATCATTGTAATTACCATGTTTATCTTTTGCACGGAAAATTACTGTGACAGTCTTTCCAACATCTGCACAGCAGAACTCAACATAAGGCCTGAACCAGTGAATGTTTTGTCCGCAAGGAGCACCATTATCCATTCTTCTCACTAAAAATGAATCAATGTGACAATCATCATAACTACCATCATCGAAGGTCTTTGCATATACATGGGTTGACCCGTAAATGGATAGTGAGACCACTGTTTCTCGATCACATACTGCAACCGGAGCTGTTTTATCCAATACATGAACAATCATGGAGTCTACTCCTAGATTGTAGCAATTGTCATATGCGCGATAATAAATTTTATTGTCTCCTACTGGCAATACCACAATACCACCGTTGCGGTTATTTAAAATACCACCCGGATAGACAACATCCACACGAACATTATTCCCTTGACAGGAGTCATAAACAATAGCAGGTGGTATGTTGACTGTAGCCTGGCACTTGTAACCGCCATCCGTCGTTGCATCAAAATCGTATGGTGCGTGCACATAAGGTGCTTCGCGGTCAACCACTTCAATAAATTGCATACAAGTTCGCACTACTTCTGTATTGCACCACCATTCACGAATGGTCCACATTCTCATGTATTTTTGTACACAGTTGATAACACCCAAATCAATGTCATCGTAAGTAACTGCTATATTGCAATAAATATCGCGTACTGGCCAGATATCGATTGTCTGAATGACGAGTGGCGATTTCGAAATAGTATCCGAATATCTTGGTACACCGGTATAACTTGGATGGGGATGGCCATTCTTGTCGAGTGGGATTCTTTGATATTTAATATCCTTGCAACTAATCGGATTCGCACCCGCTAGTGTCCAGTTTATTGGACAAATAACTCTAGAGGTATCAAATCGTTTTAATAGAATTGTATCATTGCAAGCGGGTGTTTTATTACCATGAATATCATATGCCACGTAAGTCCTAACCACCTGTTTAATAAATCTAGGATTACAGGACAACGGCGTAATATATTCGTCAGTAAGGATTACCGTATCGAGTCCGCAAGCATCATAAGCCGCAGGTGCATATGTAGAGGCAACGAAACAAGGAATAGTATCCCTACTGCACTCAATCACAGGTGGGAGCTTATCCTCAATTTTTGCCCATCCCCAGCATTTGTTTCCTGAGATGTTATCCCTGACTTCTATTTTAAGTGTTTCACCAACATAAGCACCGGTGACCACAGGAGAAGTGGGAATTGGAATGTCATACTTCAAAACCCTTACTGTAAATTGCCCGGAAGGACAAGCTGTCAAAGTGTCATTCAACATCATTGCAGCTGTTACAGTTGCCTGGCAATTTGCATCAAGGGAAACTTGAATAAGTGAATTACAAGCCATTGAGCATTGGGCTTGAAGTGTTCTGGTGGGATTAAAAACTACCAGCCACACAAGGCAGATAGAAAAATACAGGCGAACACCTGTTAGTTGATTCTTAAATCTGCGGATGTCAAACGTAAAACTCGTTTTCTCCATGAGATCCTCTATTTAGTTGTTAAAAAATAATAAATGCATATCTGGTTTTGCACATGACAAACACATGCAAATGCTAAAAACATTTCTTATTCTTCATTTGGAATTGTACAGATGGATTGAAAATAAATTCCATCAAGTTCATTCCTGGGAAGAACCTAGAGGGTCTAAAATCATTGGGTTGGATATCAAGCTAAAACGCCTGAACTAAAGAGAGGATCTAAAATTTTGGGTTGGGATAAAGACTAACTACCGCAAAGGTAGAAAATATATTTAAATAACCTACTATTTGTTATTTATTTTTTTTCAATAACTTATAAATAGCGAGTTATTATAATACAAGGGCAAATGTAGAGCCCTGTTTCCAATCCTGTGCTAAATTTGAAGGTAATTTTTTATATTATAAATTACTATTATGTTTAATTTATTGTTTTATAAGTTTTTATAAATTTAAAATCCTCAGCATGTCTTCCATTTGATTAATTCCATCCTGAGGATTTTTCAGATTTCCCTATTTCTGTATTCGCATGATTGAGCCTTGCTGATTAAAGCGGTTGGTCTTGAAATAATAAATATAAGTTCCTTCTGAAGGTAGCTCAGATGATTCAATCCACAAACTGTTGATTCCTTTGTTATAAGAAATAACGCGCGAAAGAATCTGCTTTCCGGACAAATCAAATAAGATCAACTCTCCAATTCCCCGTTCTCCTGATTCAAAACTTAACTGACAGCGATCAATAAACGGATTCGGATCCGCTTGCCAAGATAACAATTCACTTTCTTGCGCTAATTCATTTTCAAATTCCAAAAGCAAAGGCACTGGAACATTCCCTTGTGGGATCATTTCATTCTGCAATTGGCTTCCCATTCCAATCACCTGTGAAAGTTTACCATTTCCTAAACCACGAACCGTCATCCGCAATAAGGTTTCACCTGCATCCCACAACTGGCATCCCGTGTCTGCTAAACCCGATACCTTTAACTGGCCTTCTTCGTATTGGTATTCATCCGATGATAATGGCCGCGCCCCGCACAAATTATGCATCCATTCTACTTTATACAACTCCAATAATCGCGTATTCAACCAAAGGTGAAGTTGCATTCCCTCAAGATTCATGGTTTTGTCCAGTTTCAAGTCCAGCGTGATAAGATCTCCTCTGCCAAACGATTGATCGTAAACCTTAAGTTTTACTTTTCGCATCCTTTCAACAGAAGGTATGTCTTTTAACAAAGTCTGAGCACTAATGTCCCCTATTTTAATGGAACGGTAATTAACCAGTGTGTCTTGCCAGAAACCCACCATTGAGGAACTGTTATTGTTCAAGCCCTGAAGTGGGTTCTGCTGATTTGAAAAATGATATGTTTCGTCTATAAATCTCCAGGATTCATTGTTGGGTACTTCAGTCACCTTGCCTAAAATTAATTTTCGCATCCAAGTAATATCGGCAGTCGTCAATCTTTCATTTCTATCCACATCAGCTGCAATCCATTGATAAGGATTAGACAACTCTTCAATACCCAAAATATGTCTCTGTAACATGACAATATCTTGTGTCGAAATTCCTTTGGGCCACCCTTCATTGTACCGCGGAACAATAACATACGGCAGATTTGTTTGAATGGACTGAAATAAATAATGCCCACTATTATCTGTCATCCGGGAACCTCCATAACCTTCTAATTCAACTTGCACACCCGGCATAACGGTCCCATCCAAACACCTCACCAAACCGGAAACGTCACCAGTGCGTAATGCTGTTGTACAATGGTTGTTAGGATCAAACACATGAACTCTTGCCAAACAATTTCCCTTGTTTCCTGACGAATCTTTAACATAAATGGTGTAAATGAAAGTATCTGGTATGGATGGCAAGTCAGCGCAGGTTATATAGCGGCATGTATCAGTAAAGTTTGTACTCGAAAAGGAAATCAGCAATTTATTCTTTGGCGTACAGTTGTCATCGTATTCTTCCAGTAATCCACGCGCTGTGAGTTTAATGGTATCATTGGGATTCATGTTAAGATTTAAAATCTTGCAAATGGTGGAAGGACTCTCCTGATCCAATATGATTATTGTTAATGTATCTTTTAAAATATTACAGGAATCCTTAGCTGTGAATATTACCTTATTAATTCCTAAAGGATACACTCCACTTGCATCAGCTCCACCGTTATTAAACGAATTGGTAATTTTTGCAAATGTTCCACAACCAGACAATTTTGCAGATACCAATTTTACAAATCTTGAACATGAATCAGTACCATTACGTAAAGTAGTATCTCTCGGAATGGTCAATTTTGAATGGCTTAAATCCACTAAGGTAATGAATTGAGTATCAAAAACGGTCTCTTGCGTGCATGCTGAATACGCCTCCCACAATCTTGGTAGAACTTGGCAACTGTCAGCTGTAAACCGATGATTCAAATCTGTGAAACTGAAATAAACACTACCGCAGGTATCTGCCGGGTTAACAGGAAAACTTTGAAGACCAGTTGGAGAAATATTACTGCATGCAGGCACTGTGGTATCTCCAGGCCAAATGATATCAGCTTCATCAAACCGATAATAATTCAGTATGGTAATCAGTTGAATGCATGAACTGTCAACTGTGCCATCCGGGTAAGTAATGTAAAATTTCCTCCTCACCTCACCATTTTTACAGCTATCCAAACTTACTTCATCAGCATGACTCCCTTGTATAGAATCAAGACAAGAAGATATGACAAAGTAATTACCAGTAAGTTCCAAATCATTATAGTCCTGAGCACAACTTAATTCAATATCGTCTGGACATTGTGGTGGAGCAACTGGATTCTTGTCCTGTACATAAACCTCAATCATACAAAAATTCATATTACCACTGCAATCCGTTGCCTTCAACACCAACATAACTGTATCCTGAATATCATCACAACAAAATTTCACTTCATCTGAAAAAATGGTATCAGAAGGTTGTCCACAGGCTACGGTCATTCTTCGAATCAACAAAGTGTCAATGCAACAATTATCTTGGACCAATCCTCTGGCAGCTATGTACTCTGCTGTAACTTCCACTTCTCCGCGGGGATCCAGGGATACGATTAAACCTGGGGGACAAATCATGGTAGGACTAATGCGATCTCTCACTTCTACATAAGCGGTGCAAGTGTCTGAGTTTCCGCATGGATCAAATGCTATATAATCCAAACTGTGTATGCCAATGTCCAAGGTAATGGTGCTACCCGGAACCACAACAAAACTGCTGTCTACCCTTACTGCAAATAAGATACCCGAAGTCCCAGAACAAACATCAAATGCTTTTCCGGCTTGTATGGTATAACTCAGAGTACATGCGTTATATCGGGTAAACACCAAAGTATCATTGACACATTGGATTACAGGTTTTGTCGTATCAGAAATGAGTATTTCCTGTGTATGAGATCTAAAGTTTTTGTTACACCAGTCAACTACCGTCCACCTTCGATTAACTTTATACATACCTCCACAAACCAAAATTGAATCATCCAAATGCCCCACCACCAGATTACACAAGTGGCTTACCGTATCGTTAAACAATAAAGGTACACCCGTTGAATTCAAATCAGGGTTAGGACAGTACACCGTATCATTTGGTGGAAAAGTAATGCTGTCCACGCTTGCCTTCTTAAAATAAATGTCTTGTGCACAAGTGCTTGAATTACCTGAGTTGTCTGTAGCAATCCAATTTAAGTGCATGACCATAGTATATCTTGGATTCAAACAATTAAATTGCTCCAATCTCATGTCTGCCACGGTCATAGCGTGCGTCTGACAATTATCCGTTGCCAATACGAATTGACTATAATTTACTTCAAATGGATTATTGGAGCAGGAAATTGTATCTCCGGGACAAGTAATCTGAGGCATAAGTTTGTCCTCAACTTTTACATTTGTCCAACACATCATCCCGTTGGTCGTATCAAGAACCGTCGCGACAATTGTTTTACCAATATCGCTACAATAAACTTTATTGCTGCTTGTTTGATTGACAAAAACCTTAAAGACACCATAATTGATGTAATTATCCGTGAGCAACATTTTAGGTGTCAACACTGCTTGGCCGGATGCATCCAAGGAAACTTGTATATTTCCTTTACAACTTAGCTGTAAGACCGTGTTATTATTATCACAGTTATGATCATCGTAAACTGAAGGCCTACTCACTGGAGCGGCCTTCAGGGAATTACAGATGATTAATCCAACAACCAACACATTAAAAATGCTTGAAATGCGGATTAACTGCTTTGGGATGGGATGCTTTATAAAAGAATTTTTCATATTGTTCGTATTATACACCAATTCTAATAATCAATATTTATAATTTAATTACTTTAAGTGTTTCCGAATGCAACACATTTGAGATCCTGAAATAATAAACTCCCCTCTTTAAAAATGTCATTTCATCCAATTGAATTCGATTATCTCCTGCTAACAACTGTTTGTATTCCGAGCGGATTAAGCGATTATCGGTTGAATAAATCTCAATAGTAACATCTGTAGGTTGATTCGAAAAAACTGCTAAAGCCGCATCTGTGCTAAAAGGATTAGGTTCAATTCGCACTTTGTCAAAAATCCCTATTTGTTTATCTTCTTCTGCAAGCAATATTTCATAGGTCATTTGATCTTCATACCATTCTTGGAGAAATGCGTCTGTCAACCTAATTTCTGGAATGCATTGTTCAAATGGGTGATCAAAAACCAACCTTAACAATGGAGTTTCCTTTGTCAATGGTACATTATGATCAGTGCTGTAAGAGACCGCCACCAGGTTGTTCCTTACATCGTAAAAAGCATTGGACCAATTGCTTAAGTCACTCTCCACTTTGTATAACTTATTTTTACACAAACCATCCAGGTCAATGCTTAACTGAAATCCATTAAAATGAGTTGATTGAGAATTATAAATGGTGATAAATTTGTTATCAATTTTATATTTTAATCGCAAGATTTGGTTTAACTTATTGAATCCATTTGCCGTGTAGCTCAAATTGACATCACCTAATTTAATTGCCCTTATATTAATGTGATGATTTGATGAAGAATTGTTGACCTTTAAGTCCTGGCAACTTTCCAATTCATTTAATGGTGAATCTGGATCGTTAAACAGATATAAAGGATCAATAAATACATAACTTTTTTGATGTGGAAGAGCCGTTATCTTCCCAAGTATCAGATTACGTAGATAGACAATATCTTTGGTTGATACATTTTTATTCATGTCCAAATCAGCAGCTATCCATTGCAATGGATTTTCAAATAACTCTATTCCTAAAATGTGCCTTTGTATTTTAACTACATCAGCAGTAGTCAAACCATCGGCAAAATTTCTGTCATGTCTTGTAAAAATTTGAAGCGCATGATTTCCTGGAATATCGTTGAATACAAAACTTCCGTGCTCATCTGTCATTTCTTTTCTCTCCATGACTCCATTGGTCAGCGTCACTTCAACCTCAGGTACAGCTTGTTTATTGGATGTTGAAATATTCCCATCGACCTTGATGTTTTGAATGGTAGTGGGACAAATTCCATAAATATCATCAATCACCACATAGGTAAATACCTCACTACTGTTACCCGCTTCGTCCCAAACGACCAATAAAACATCCCTACGCCCCATGCTATCACAATTGTATACCCGAACAGTATCTTGAATGTCTCCTGAAAAAGAATATCTTAAATTTCCGGCAACCGTACAGTTATCTGTACTTTTATTGTTAAACAATCGGGCCGTGATTGAAACCATCGGTCCATTTGGCATATTAATTAAACTCGATGAAATACCATACATGGCCAAAGGATTGGGCTTTTTTGCATCGCGCACCGTTAAACGGATCGTCTTTGCAGACTCATTATGACAGGAATCTTTTGCAAACAAAGTGACTAAATGTTGGCCTATTGGAAAAATTCCAGAAGGCTGATTCCCTATTCCTCTTTGGTCAATGCTTCCATTTGCAAAAAGGTCAATTTCAAAACGAAACGAAATATTGCCATTGCTTGAACAATCGGTTGCAGCTCCTTGAGGTAAGGTTATTGCACCAGGGCCACAATCCGGAGTGCTTATTCCAATAATGGTATCTGAAATCCATTGAATAACCGGTTGAACAGTATCGAATACCTTTATCTCCTGAACATATGAGTAATATCCGTTTGCTGGAATCTTTGGATTGGGTTTGAGTAAAGGATTGTATTTACACCAATCGATGACTTCCCAGTACCTTAGCAACTTAGCGCATACTCCTCCATGATTAAATTGGTAAACTTCATCCTTAAAAGATTTGAGCACGAGAGCACATGCATCATCATTCAAAACCGGAGACCCGGACTGGATGGTATCGACAGCAATTCTACAAGCATAAACGGTAAGGTGTTTTGGCCATTTAAGTTGGTTACTATCAAGTCCATTAAATGTATGTGACCTCAATACCGTAATGGTCTGTCTGCAACTTGACACCAATGAATGAAGGTCAGTTGCTTGATAAGTTCTTATAAAGGTACCAGACCCACATGCATCCAAGTTATTATCATCCAGAGTATCTATATCGGCCACTCCACAATTGTCAAAAACTTTAAGTTGTTGCAAACTGAGTAAACTGTCTAAATCCTGGATGCAAGCAATGGTGATATCTGGAGGGCATGTGAGCTCAGGGGTCAATTTATCCAATACAATCGCTCGAACCATACAATCGACATAATGCCCACGTAGCAACGTGTCACTCACGGNNGACCACATTGATCTGATGAACCGCCATCGAAAATATATGCCGGTGCTTCAGCATAGCCGTTATCCGGTAAATTAATGGTTTGGACAGGTTGACAAACTACTTGTGGCAGCTCAGCATCAAAAACTGTAATGATCATTGAATCCAAACCGGTCATTCTGCAATTATCCGATACCTGGTAATACACCTTATGAACCCCTGAAGGAAAATAAAATGGCCCTCCCCCGTTGGTGGATCGTGTGTTAAAATTGCTCCAAGTTGTATAAGTTAACACATTCGAACAATTTCCGGAAAAAGTAGCCAAAGGCAAATTGATGGAAGTATCACACCTTGCAACAGAACGAATGTGAATGGTGATATCTGGAGGGGCCTGTACAGAAATAGCCATCTGAGATGACGAAGCACCAGATCTGCCCTGATGGCAAATCAAGATTAATACCACCAGGACAGACTTAACTGAATTGGGAAAATCCAGTTGTTGCCAAATTCTTTCTAAAGAGTTTATGGTGCACATATAGGCTAATTTTCAAATCAAATCATGGTTCTGAGTTGAGCCCTGAGCATGCCATTGTCCATCCGGACAGTTCCGGTAGTTGGACAGCAAACCCACTTCAGCTATGGCTCAAGCAATTCCTTGTTGATTACTGAGATTGGGAAAACCTTTGGGATAATTGACTGCTTGGGATTGAGTTCTCGAAGGAAAC
>JRYK01001775.1_pt1 | contig 50924 bp, 54 predicted proteins | sample 235381 | NCBI WGS metagenome assembly JRYK01 (sample SAMN03074220, study PRJNA261476) | activated sludge metagenome | biome: Wastewater Treatment Plant; feature: Wastewater; material: Activated sludge; isolation source: activated biomass of a wastewaster treatment plant treating hydrocarbon... ... | reverse complement strand
AATTCCGGTTTGTTGTTGCGACTCAGTATGCAGGGAGTGGATGGATTTGGAAATCCAATTCCGGTACCTGGCTTTGGTGGTCAATTACAAAATAAAAGCATGGTGGGCGCAAAAGCAGAAGGGATCATAAGTTTTTCTTACAAACAACAGGTTCAGAAATTCTTGGACGGAAAAATAGTCATCCTGAAGCAACCGGTTTATTCTATTACTCATTCATACATTCCATTTCCTGCCGGTGCTTTAATTTCTCCAAGAAATGCACCTCCTGTGCATGGCCTTGGGTTGTTGGAAGCTATTCCAGAATCCAGCGTTTTAGCAAAAGAAGATGTGAATGACCTGGATAGAGATGGGATCAGTGGAAAAGCCAATCGCGTTTGGGACATATTGAAACGGGAAAAGGTCTTAGGCCGCTTTGGTTGGAAAGCAGAGCAACCGACCGGTAAGCAACAAGCTGCAGCTGCCGCACATAATGATATGGGACTTACTAACCATTATTTTCCTGAAGAACATTGTGCAGGTCAAACCAATTGTACTGCTGGTCTTCAAAAAGACCTGGACGTCGCTAACACCACCATTGATTTGTTTGCATTTTATTTTCAAACTTTGGGGGTACCTGCCAGAAGGTCTGCCAATGATGCAGAAGTCAGAAGAGGACGTTATTTGTTTTCGCAGGCAAAATGCAATTCCTGTCATGTCGAAAAATATGTTACAGGAAGTTTTCCAATAAAACCGCTGGAACATCAAACCATACATCCGTATACTGATTTGCTGCTTCATGATATGGGGGAAAACCTGGCCGATAACCGTCCTGCCGGGGATGCTACAGGTCGCGAATGGCGTACTCCACCCTTATGGGGAATTGGATTGACTCAAGCGGTCAATTCNNTAAAATCCTTATAGCTGTTTAAAAATATTTGGCCTCTGTCGATGTGAGTTATAAACTCTATTATTTATGTGAAATATTAACACAAGAATACCCATTCGTGTCAATAGCATAAATGAAGTTTCACGCATCCAGTTTGAAGGATCCTAATCTACTTAAGCCTTGAAATATGAAATACTTACAAATGTTAGTGCAGTACTTTAAGTCGTTGAAGTTGAAGGAGTCGATTCCTTGCATTTATTGCAGAAAAAATAACTGAAATAAATTGAATACCTTCAAGCATATAAAATAGGCGGTAATGGGTAAGGTGTGTGGCCATGGACGAGTATGATTATTAAATGGAATATGACTTCTTTCAAACCAATCGTGAAATTGGCTGTTAATCATGACATACGATTCATCATTCATCTGTATCAATTTTGAAAGCGACCAGAGTCATCATACCATTGGAAGACCTTGAAAGGCATCCTGGAATGGTTGACCTGGAGCAGAAAATCNNNATTGAAGTGGTTAAAATGCTCAGGAAAGCATCGTTTCCTGTCAGTGTGATGAAGCAAAAGTTTCCGGTATTGGAAATGTCATGTGCTGCTTGTTCCGGAGCAGTAGAGAATGCTCTCAGAGAAACCATTGGGGTTGTTGAAGTGTCTGTAAATTACGCTCAGGCAGTAGCCATGATACAATACATTCCTTCGGTGGTAAGCAGTCAATCGCTTAGGACAAAATTGAGGTCCATAGGCTATGATTTGGTGGTGGGAGATACATTGGACGTTGCTGCTGACCCAGTTAAATGGACGGAGCAAAGAATTGCGCTGCTTAAAACGAATGCAATTTGGTCTTTAGTGTTCTCTCTTCCAGTAGTGATTTTGGGCATGTTTTTTTCGCATTTATGGTGGAGTCATTGGGTCATGTTGGCATTGACCACTCCGGTGATTTTTTATTTCGGAATTCGTTTCTTTCGAAACGCATGGAGACTTGCCCAACATCGATCGCTGAGTATGGATTCGTTGGTGGCCATGAGTACAGGTACGGCCTATGTCTATAGCTTTTGGAATTCAGTTTCAAGCATTTTGTATGCAATGCCTAAAGGACATTCGAGTTATTATTATGAATCCGTTTGTGTCATCCTAAGTTTTATCCAACTCGGCCGATTTCTTGAAGAGAAAGCTAAAGCTGCAACATCATCGTCAATCCGTCAGTTGATTAATTTTCAGCCCAAAAAGGTTCAGCGAATAAATGCCGTTGGGCTGGCTGAATGGATTGCTGTAGAGGACGTTCAAGTGGGTAACCAATTATTGGTTAGACCAGGTGACCGGATTGCGGTGGATGGAAATGTGCAGGAAGGTTTCTCTTATGTAGATGAACAAGCTCTGGTGGGTGAGCCAATTCCTCGATTTAAAGAACAGGGTCATAAACTCCTGGCGGGTTCGATAAATCTCGATGGCCAGTTGTTGATGACGGCAACTCAGGTGGGGAAGGAGACATTGTTGGCTCATATCATACGGTTGGTTGAAGATGCTCAGGGCACCAAGGCCATCTCCCAAAAACTGGCAGACCGAATCGCTGCTATTTTCGTGCCAGTGGTGTTCATCCTGGCAGTCGCATCAGCCATTGTTTGGAGTATTTATGGAGGGAATAGTGGTATGGAAATGGGCATTGTCGCTTTTGTTACCGTACTCATAGTGGCATGTCCTTGTGCACTTGGACTGGCTACCCCTACAGCAATCACCGTTGGAATTGGTAAAGCAGCAGCTCGAGGTATTTTGATTAAACATGCAAATGGAATCGAACATCTTGAGAAAGTGAATTCGGTGGTCATGGATAAGACAGGAACCATTACCAAAGGTAAACCAGTTGTTTCGGATGTTTTTTCAACCAAGAAAATACATGAAGAGGAGATATTACTTTTCAATCTTGCATTGCTCTCCAGTCATGTTTTGTCTCATGCAATTGTTTTACATTGGTCCGGCTTAAAAAAGATTGCATTGGATCATTTTATTAATATACCTGGTCGGGGATGTGAAGCCAAATATGCATTGAAGAATGTTCTTCTGGGGAGTTTGGAATTGATGAAAGATCGATCCATACGGATTGCACCAGAATTTATGATGTTTGCTAACGATCGTTTGGCGATGGCTCAAACCTTAGTTTGGTTTGCCATTGATGATGAAGTTAAAATGGTGATTGCCGTTGAGGATGAAATAAATCCAACAGCGTTAAGTACTATCCAATCGCTTGCAAAAATGGGAATCAGTACTTACCTGCTGACCGGGGATCATGAATTGGCTGCACAATCGCTGGCTACTCAATTGGGAATACCCCATGTTCATGCGTCCATGAATCCGGACCAAAAAGCAAAATTCATTAAAAAACTTCAAGATAAAGGTAACTTGGTGGCGATGGTAGGAGATGGGATTAATGACAGTGCAGCATTGGCGCAAGCGGATGTTAGTATTGCGATGGGTCAGGGTAGCGAGATTGCACAAGATGTTGCACAAATTACCTTGTTATCCTCGGACTTAATGAAAATACCATTAGGAATAAAAATTTCAAGGCAAACAGTGCAAACACTACGGCAGAATCTCTTTTGGGCATTTATCTATAATCTTTTGAGCATTCCTGTTGCCGCGGGAATCTTATATCCCATAAACGGATTTTTATTGGATCCCATGATTGCCGGAATCGCTATGGCTTTTAGTAGTGTCAGCGTAGTCAGCAATAGTTTGGTATTAAAATACAGGACAATAAATTGATTGAGGTAAAACTTTAGGTTTACTCTTTTCGAAAATATTATTGAGTGCGATGATCAATTAGAAGTTAAAACACCTGGTTTTCTGATTTTGGATAAACTAAAATATGCATTAACCGACCAAGAAAATGCTGACAATCATTGTTAACTTCAGATTCTGGATATTTCATTCATCAGTTATTTGCCCTACTTAAAACATAGAGATGAATTGGATTAGGATGAAATATTAAGCAACAAAATTTCCTTCTAAAACCAAAACGGCATGGCCTCCAATGGAGACTTCATCGCCATGATATTCCAAATGGAGTACCCCCGTTCGCTGAGAGGATTGGAGGGCTATTAATTTAGATTGATTGAGCTTTGCTGCCCAATAGGGTGTAAGAAAAGTCTGCACGCCACCGGTGACCGGATCTTCCTCAGTTCCTGACCAGGGCCAAAAGAAGCGATAATGAAAATCAAAGTCTGTGCCAGTGCCTATAGCTGTAACACAGATTCCGCGAATCCCTTCATAAGATTTAACCAGCGAATGGTAATCGGGGGTTAATCTTCGAACCTCCTCGTGATGAGGTAATTCAATGAGAAGAATATTTAATTCTTTGCAGTATTGTGTATTAACTGTATGCTCGATTCCTAATGCTTGATAAACCGACGCTGGGACGACTTTTTCTTGTAAAGGAAAAGCGGGGAATTTCATTTGAATCAACTCATCCTTTTTGAATACACTCAGCCGAATGGAGCCAATGGTGATAAAAACCAAGTTATCATCGCTTACAAGATTAAAAATGACTTTGGCAGCAGATAGCGTCGCATGCCCGCATAAAGGAATTTCTTCTTTCGGTGAGAAATATCGAATGGTGAATTCGTTTTTTTCTAACGGAAAAACAAATGCTGTTTCTGAAAATCCTATCTCTTTGGCAATATTTTGCATGAGGTCATCACGCAGCGTTTGTTCGGGAAAACAAATAGCCGCTGGATTACCGCAGAATGCTTGTTGGGTAAATGCATCGACGAAATATATTTTCATGCACTCCGTATTGAGATTAAGAAACGATAGATTATCCGATTGAATGAGTAATATAATGCTTTTTCTATCGAGTTTTTTTGAGGAAATGGGAAACCAGGAATGGATTTTCTTATTCCTTAAAATGTTACTTGTGATATTATTTCATGACCATTTCATTCTTCATTCATAATATCATAAAAGTCCAACTTACTTAACCTTTATGAGGGTTTTGCGTAAAGTAATATCATTGAACTGAACTGTACAAATGTAAGATCCAGGTATCCATCTTCCGGTATTGATTTCTATTGTCTGAGGACCAGATTCTCTTACTTCATCCAATATTTGTTGAAGATTTTTACCTTGATCATCCTGCATCGTGATCTTCAGATGTCCTTTTTCCGGTAACTGNNTGATCCTTGGGCATAATTGTTGGTCAATACCACGGATGATTGGCCGGTAAAATCCATACCATCATTGGAAGAAGCTGCCGGATTGTTCGGTTCAGTGGCAGGTACCCCCGATTCAAATACATAAATACTGCTTAAATCATTCGAATCCCCATCCTTAATAGCATATTTAAGTACGGCCAGGTAAGTGTTCCCAACAAAATAGGTGTTGTTTGCATATTCAACTTGACTTATTTTTCTAACTCCACATTGGAAACTGGAATCGGATAGTCTTTTAATATTAAAGGTCGTATTAAAATAAGTTCCACCTGTATTTGGATTGAAGCAGGTGATATAACCTTGTGCTGCTGATGATGGCAGGCTATCCACACGAAACATAAAGGACAAATAAAGATTCCCTTTGGTAACTGCAGGAAAATATTTATGGATGACATCACCTTCACCATTATTTTTAATCAAACAAGTATTGCCCTGGCCTGAGCCTGTATAATCCGGGTATACTAAACCAGGTGTAACCACCTGTATATTGTTTGAGAAATTAACGCCACTACGCTGCCATCCATTCATATTGTCCAGACTGTCCGCTGGATTCATCAAAAAGTCTTCAATAAAGATGTTCTGAGCTTGAAGGCAACAATGGAAGGCAATGAAAAAAAACAATAAAAAGCTGATGGGTTTCATAAAAGCGAATTAAAATTTTTCAAATGAGATGACAATATTACAGTTTTTTTTTGATGGTCAAAGCTTTGATGGTTTTTTTTGAATTGATCAGCTGAAGTTCTAAAAAAATCCTGAATGTCATTGAGTAAAAATGGTTAACATAAAATGCATTTCATTGAAATAGTAATTTTTGATCACGGATAATTTCAAGAGTACTTAATCTTTTATTAAGCGACCATTCATCCAAACTTTTTTTACGTTGGTGGAAGCCAATTCAAGATCTGAACAATTCAGTAAATTTCGGTCGAGCAGTATAAAATCTGCCAGTTTACCAGGTTCAATCGATCCTTTTAGGTGTTCCTCTTTTGCAGCATATGCATTCCAAATAGTATAGGAGCGTAATGCTTCAATGCGGTTCAATTTTTGTTCAGCGAAAAATTCTAATCCGTTATCCAATCGTTTACGTGTAATGGCAGCATACATGCATTCAAATGGATTAATCGATTCTACTGGACAGTCAGTACCATTGGCCAATTGTGCACCACTGTTTAACAATGAACGCCAGGCATAAGCTCCTTTTTGGGCACGATCATGCCCTAATCGTTTTTCAACAAATGGAGCATCTGATGTGCAATGGATGGTCTGCATGGAGGCGATAACCCCTAATGCTGAAAACCTTGGTATATCGGATGGGTCAAGGTGCTGCGCATGTTCAATCCTCCAGCGGTGGTCCTGGAGGCCTTTTTCTTTAATTTGTTGTTCAAATATGTTTAAAATTTCCTGGTTTGCTCGATCTCCAATGCCATGAACACAGAGTTGAAGTCCAGACGTGGCACAATGTCGGGCTATTTCATTCAGTTTTTCCAGGGGCAAGGTATTTTGTCCATGAAAGTCATGTTTATCGGCATAAGCCTCCAAAAGCCATGCGCCATAACTTCCCAAAGCCCCATCAACATAAGCTTTTACAGCACTGGCACAAAAACGCAGCATAGGATCATGCTGTATAGGTAATTCGTTTTGTATGACTTTATCTTCGTGTTCACTGGCATAGAAAACGAAATACCTATACAGCANNGCATAGTACATGACCCAGAGCCTGGGCATTACATAACCTGAGTCACAGCAAGATTTTAATAATTGGATTTCACGCCAACTTGAACCTGCATCCTGGAAACTGGTAATACCATACTTAATGCACTCAAAACCCGCCAAAATAGATTGTTGACGAAGGCGTTTATTGATTTCGGACAATGATCTTTTCGCATGGAAAGCTTCTAAAGCTCCAGTGATGAGGTCCATAGCGTTTTCTTCAAACACGCCGGTGAGTTTTCCTTGGTCGTCCCGAACAATTCTGCCGCCATTTGGGGATACGGACTCAGCGGAGATTCCCGCCAGGTCCATCGCTTTTTGATTGGCCAACAACGCATGACCTGAAGCATGTACCAGAATCACTGGATTTTGAGGACTCACAGCGCTCANNTTGCAGATTTGAATTTCATTATTTCTTGATCTGTACCGGTCTTCCAGATCCGGTCATCCTTTATGGCAATGGCTTCGATTACGCTGTCTGTACTATCTGCAGTATAAATGATGCCATGGTAAAAAATGTGGTCAGCAAATTCAGATGGTTTGCAACCAGAATTGTGCATTATCAAGGGTATAATAATCCAGAATGGGCTTAGCTTTGTTTTCATGATGACAAATGTAAGCTTAGGTGAAGAGTTGTTAAAATCCTTTGATGATTTCATGGATACCGAATTGAGGCAGTTGGGCCATCCGGAGGGACTTTACACACCTGTTCATTACATTATGCGCCTTGGCGGTAAACGAATTAGACCATTGAGTTTATTGTTTGTCCAACATCTTTTGGGGGGATCGAAGTTAGCCGCTTTACATGCTGCTTTTGGTATTGAGTTATTTCACAATTTTACTTTAATGCATGATGATATTATGGACGAAGCGTTCATGAGGCGTTCAAAGCCTACAGTCCATAATGTTTATGGTACTCCATCGGCCATTCTTTCCGGAGATGTGATGCTCGTAGAAGCCATAGTACACTTTCGGAAAGCAGAATCCATTATGGCATCCCATGGTTTGGGGGATATGTTATTGGAAACTGCCAGACAAGTTTGTGAAGGTCAAGCCATGGATATGGATTTTGAAAAACGAACAAATGTTAGCTTGGAAGAATATACGGAAATGATTCGCCTTAAGACTGCTGTCTTGCTTGCAGCATGTTTATATTCAGGAGCGATAGTTGGCCAACGGGAAGATTTGGCTAAGCCGCTTTATCAGATAGGTATCCAAATGGGAATATGCTTTCAACTCGAAGACGATTACCTCGACTTTTTTGCAGAGGATCCGGGCTTTGGCAAGGTTAGAGCTGGAGATATATTAAGAGGAAAGAAGTCTGCCTTGATTCTTGAACTGGCTGATGGACTGGAAGAGAATGATCGTAAAATTTTTCTTCAAAATTATCAGGGACAAACAGATCCTCAAAAAAGGCTCTCTATGGTGGAGGAATGGTTAATTCGTTGCGATACCGGAAACCGTCTAAAAAACAGGATCAAAAACTATAAAGTCAATGTATCTAACTTGTTGAATCAGATGGATGTATCTGATAGAGTAAGGTTAACCCTGAAGGAATGGTCTGATAGCATCCTGGAAAGAACCTTTTGAAGAAGTATTAAAATAGTTGCGGTTGACCATAAACCAAAACTTTTATCAGGTGTTCATTTAAGAGCCGAAATTAAATAATAACCATTATGAAATGTCCCATTTGTGTTGAAAACTTAATGATGAGCGATCGCAGCGGAATCGAAATCGATTACTGTCCAAAATGCCGAGGCATATGGTTGGATCGGGGTGAACTGGATAAAATTATCGAGCGCTCTCAAAGTGCATCAGAACCTCAGGAGTATTTGAATAGAAATAGACCTGAATTACCAGAAAGAAGGGAGAAAGATCGAGATTATTACCAACGTGATGACAAACATTACAAGCATAAGAAGAAATCCTTTTTGGATGACTTGTTTGATTTTTAGGTCTCACAGCTATTATGGGAACGGAACTGCAGTTTTGGATTTATTTCTCGGTCTTCATATTAGCCATGTTAGCCCTGGATCTAGGTATTTTTCACAAAAATACCCATGCAGTAAGTTTTAAGGAATCGCTTTTATGGACATTTGTCTGGTTTGGATTGTCCATGATATTCAATGCCATCATTTATACTTGGAAGGGACCTGACAAATCATTTGAATTTCTTACCGGATATATAATTGAATTGTCCCTGAGTGTAGATAATTTATTTCTCTTCATTTTGATTTTTAATTATTTTAAGGTTCCCCGGGAATACCAACACCGGGTGTTGTTTTGGGGAATTCTAGGGGCATTGGTGATGAGAATAATTTTCATATTTGCCGGCATTGCACTAATTAAACAATTTCATTGGATTATTTATGTTTTTGGTGCCTTTATCATATTCACTGGATTGAAAATGTTTTTTAACAACGAACAGGAAATTGAACCGGAGAAAAACTTGATCATCCTGTGGATTAAAAAGTGGGTACCGGTTACCCGCCAATTTCACAAAGACCAATTTTTTATCCGGCGAAAGGGAATTTTAGCTGCCACCCCTTTGTTTATCGTATTGGTATTTGTTGAAGTTACGGACTTAATTTTTGCTGTCGACTCCATTCCAGCAATCCTTGCCATTACCACAGATCCATTTATTGTCTTTACTTCTAATGTCTTTGCCATATTGGGGTTGCGATCTTTGTATTTTGCATTATCCGGAATGATGAGTTTGTTTCATTATCTTCATTATGGTTTGGCGACCATTTTGGTATTCATCGGATTGAAAATGGTCATTACTGACTTCTACAAAATTCCTATTGAGTGGGCATTGATTACGGTGCTCAGTATCCTCCTGATTAGCATTATGGCTTCATTGCTTTGGAAAAAAGCTGAATAGAAAGTGTATTTTGAATGAGGGAAGCCATCGGTTTGTTTATTTTGTAAAATACATCAAAGGGACAAACAGGGAGAATCCAACTTTTATTTTAGTAGAATTATTATATGGTTTGGTTGGGGACTTTTATTCAATGATCTAAATAATTCATATCAATAATTGCCATTCATTATCTTTATTTTTTGAATCAATTTTAAGAATTCATCCATTATCTATGAACTCAATGTTTCAAAGCTCCAATGCATTAATAAGTAGGAAAGGGTTGCATTTATTGCTGGTGTTGACCTCAATGATCGTTTACCTCGAATGGGGTGGAGGCAATCAAAGCTTTTTGGTCGAGGCTGAAAAAGAACTTTTCATTAAATTATTGAGCGATCCCCTGAGCGTAATGCATCCTTTTACCGTGCTGCCTTTAGTAGGTCAATTTTTACTGATGGCTTCACTCTTTATGAAAAATCCTCCCAAATGGTTAAGCTGGTTGGGAATGGGTTGTATTGGCATACTGGTGTTCTTCATATTGTTTGTTGGCTTGTTGTCAGGTTCAATTAAAATAATTGGCTCAACCATTCCATTTATGCTCTTTTTGACCTTAACCATCCGGCAACTTAGGATGATGAAATCAATTCCGGCAAACTGATTTTATCATAAAATGCCTTAGATCAAAAAATAGGACTTCTCGAAGATTTTTTGAGTAAGCCTTATGACTTAATCAGGTCATCCTATATGCCGATCTTGCATAAATTAATTTTGATCAATAAACATTTTATTATTTTTATTCAGCAATTATCTAATAATGGGTTTGGATTAAGCGCTGAGCAAATCAAATAGTCAATGCGCTTAAAAAATTTTTGGAAACCAGCTGTATGATTCAAGACTTATTATATAAATTGTGTTTTTTTTGAATGGTATTGATTGGTTAAATGCACATGGAAGATCAGACAAACATTTATATACCAAACCAATTACCCTATAGTTATTTTGTAAAGTCAATTTGGCGATTGCGCAGGGAAGCGCTAACCGATTATGCTGAACGGATTTTACCCAAAGGGACAGTTGAACTCATCTTCAATTTGTCTGATCAGGTGCTGTACATTAACCAGGACAGTGGAGTTTCCATGGCACTTCCAGATTGCTTTGTCAATGGGCTCAATTTAAAACCCTTTACATTGAAGAACACTGGGGAACAATGTTTTCTCGGCATGCAATTAAATACTTTAGGTATCAAAGCACTGTTCAGAATTTCTGCTTTAACGCTCAACAACAATGTAGTGGAAGGGGATCAACTTTGTTCAAGTTTGAAAAAGTTGAAGGATGAAATTTCCGGTGCATTAACGTTTGATCAGCAAGTGTACCTGCTTTTAAAATGGCTTGATGTTCAATTAACCCGAACCGATGAGCAAAATGCATTAGAAAGAATATTTCATATTTTTCTTGCTGATTTTAAACAACAACGCACGGTAAGTGATTTGCAAAAAAGGGCCTGTATTTCGGATCGGCAATTGAGAAGATGGTCATTGGCTTGGTTAGGGATTTGCCCTGAGAACTTTCTTTCCTACCAGAAATACCTGAATGCAATACACAAATTGCATCAGGTGTCCGATTCACTCAATGAAATTGGATTGTCTTGCGGGTATTATGACCAGGCGCATTTTATTCGTGAGTTTAAGCACTATACGGATATGACTCCATTTCAGTATAAAAAAAGTGCTAAAGGCCTGCCGGGCCATGTCATCATTTAATTCAAATAAGTTGAAGGGGTCTGGGGTTGAGATGTAGCCCATTGGATGAAGTTTCTTGATGTTCAATTTGAGAAATGTCCGTTTTATACAATTTTTATTTGAACCGATAGGGTTATTTCGCATAAAAATTGAACCATGATTTATCAGTTTTCATTAATCGAAAAAATACTTCTGGCCAATGATGTAATACCACATCCATTTGGCGATGCTTCTTTTTCTGTTGGATTGGGATTTGCCTTGGGCAGTGCTGTGAAATTGAAAATAGTGGATCAGCTGAGCATGGAATTCAAGTCCAATGAGGAGATCGCAAAATCAGCTGGATTAAGTGCCATAGGAACAGAACTTATTTTAGATTGCCTAGAGGCTTTGGGTTATGTGAGAAAAAATATTGATCAATATGCATTCACGAAGCGAGGGCATAAAAATTTATCACTAGAATCGGCATCCAATTTCAGATATTTTATTCTTTTCTGTGATAACCTCTATAAAGGTTATCTGAATTTAGATGAAACCATTCGCTCAGGAAACAATGATCGGAATAAGATGCTGGGAGAAATGTCTGATTACGAGTGGGAGTTATTTTCAAGAGCGATGATCGATATTTCACAGACCAATTACAAAGAAGTAGTTAAGAAAATACCGGTTCATCAAACAGCCAGTAAAGTTTTAGATTTAGGTGGATCTCATGGACTTTACAGCATTGAAATGTGTCGACGCAATCCAAAATTAAATGCAGTAGTGATGGACCTTCCACCCGTTCAGAAATATGCTGTAGAATGTATTGAAAAACACCAGGCAGGTAAAAGTGTAAAGTTTTTAGCGGGAGATTTCATGGAAGATGATTTGCCCGGACAAGTGGACATCGCATTGGCATTTAATATCATTCACGGATTGAACGTACAAGAAAATCGTAAGCTCGCAAACAAAGTTTTTCAAGCCCTCAAACCAGGAGGCATTTATGTCATTTTGGATCAGATTAAAGGGATGGGAGGATCGTCCCAGCTTTCTAGAGCAACAACCTCCTACATGGCTTTGAATTTATTGCATCAGGCCGGTGGTAAAACGTATTCGAAAAATGAAGTAGATGCGTTTGTCAAAGAGGCTGGTTTTACCAAGACAAAAATACACCATCTCAATGCACCGGGATTTGGTGTAATTGTGTGTAATAAATAACCTATTTGAAATTTCATCTTTAAATACAAACTGAGATTATTCACAAGTGAACTTTTAAAATTTGGTGACCAGAGGCAGGAATTTAATCACTGTAAGAAGAGTCGGTTTTCTATAACTGTCTAATAGTAATTGTCTTTATAATATTGATCACATCGATTTTCAGCAATGAAGATTGGATGATTATTTATGGTGATGATGATCTAAAACCTGACCAATGCCGATTTGCGACATATTAGGGGTAAGTTGTTTATAATACAATCTGGCTTGAACCGAAGAAAGTAAGGTTAATCCACCCTCCTTATCCCTTAGTTTAGCATCAAGCACCACTCTGGATTGAAGTGATTCAGGAATTTTTATGGGAATGTGAAATTGGAGTGTCCTGGAACCGGATTTTTCAACATCGAATTGCTCCAACACGATTCCAGATTTCTTATCTTTCAGCATCACCGAACAACTTGGAGTAAAACTAAAGAAGCTCCAACTGGAGACATCAATGTCAAGGTAAAATAATTTTTTATCACCAGGAATGTTTTCCATGATCGTAATTCCGTTTTCTGGTAAACTGGTCTCTTCTTTTCGGTTAAAATGAGCTACCTCTTTATAACGAAAGAAATCGTCGTAAACCTGCACAGGAAGCAAGCCTCCGTCTTCAGTAGCCACGATACTGGCAGCCTGGTAACATTTTAATTTATAAGAAATCTTTTGAAAGCTTTGATTATTATAATATTCGTGAAGTTCGAAATTATGATCGACTTTAAACATCCGGTTACTCTCGGAGATAAACAAACCATTGTAGTAAAAATCTTCAATTCGGCGATTATCGGTCATCAGGGGTATGACTTTTTCGGCATCAAACGATTTTTCAAATTTTAATCCTGCACCTAAGGCTGTAGTAAAGGAGGGGATGTGAAGATCGTATTGATTGCCTAAAAAAGGGATAATCGTTTGATACAAATCAAGATGGCTGCACACTTCATGAAAGCGCTCAGATGTTCTTAATTGCGGTGAATATAAAAGAAGTGGAACGTGGTATTTTTTCAAAGGATTTTTTACAGGAATTTCAGTAATGGGGTGATCTCCCGTGATCACAAATAAAGTATTACAATAGTCGCTGCGTTTTGAATATTGTTGAAAGAAATACCTTAAAGCATCATCAACATTCAATAATGAAGTGTAATATTTTGAATATTGCTGATAATGCAATTTGAAGTTTGGATCCTGAATTTGTGAAAGAAGATTTTTATATTTTGACCTGTAATAATTATCGTCGCTTACTGCAAATGGAGCATGCGAAGTGCCTGTAAAAAAGATATCGTAGCGCGGAGGCATAATAGATTCCGAAGTGCTAAGAAAATATTGGTTGAACAAGTCGAAATCATTGTAGCCCCAAAAAAATTGTTCTTTGCCAACAAATACTTTGGTGAATTGGGAATTGAATTTTTCTTTATCAATAATTGTATCAATGTTGTTAAATTTATAAAAAGGTTCTTTCCCATGAAACCAAGCGCCCTGGCCATAAAAAAATCGAGTGAGATAGTTATTTTCTTTTAAAACATTTACCATTGAAAAATGATAAGGATATTTATCCATTAGGGCAAATCCGTTATTTCCAAAGGGTAATGATCCATTCAACGATGGCGTAGCACCGAATGATCTTTCTGAGTTGCTTAGACAGCGATCCCAATAAAGACTTTTTTGTGATAAACTATCCATGAATGGCATGAATAAGCTTCCATGCATAGGGTGTATAAAATCATCAGCGAGACCCTCAACAATTATAAGAACGACGTTTGGCGGATTTCTGAATTTATTTAGGTAATTTGATAATCGATCTTCGTTTGATGACAGCTGAAGAAAAGGGTAAGTGGGGTCAGTGTAGCCTATTCGTGGAAACTCTTCATGAAATTTTTTTGAATATTTTTTTAAATCATTGCCGGACAATTGTAAATAAATTTCCTTTAACGAATTTACATACAGAAAGATGGATTTGTTGACCACCATATTTCCAGCCACCGGAAGCCGTAGGCTGTTGAAAAGAGGAATAACGGTCAGGGCAATGAAAAAGAAAATCAGTAATAAGACTTTATTCAACTTGAGGGATAGGGTTGATTTATATAGCCAAATGGCCAGCACGAAATACATCAGCATTATTGTGCTGTATTTGATCATCGCTGGCAATAGAATATGGGAATCAGCAGTGCTTACCGAAAATACCATTTCGTCTGCTTTATGCTTGAAAACAAAAACATCCAGCGGTCGCATCTGATAGAAAAAATATTCTGAAATGGTAATGTGCATGAACACAAAGAAGCCGATCAAATACCAACCATACTTGATCCCAAAACCCGGAAATCGATTGATGAGCTGACGATGCAGTGGAAAGACCAGACAAAGCACGAGCCCTGCCTGAAATATGTCGACCAACCAACCCAATAATTCTGAAGTAAACAATTGGGCAGGATTGAACCTCAGGTAGAGATGAATGGTTTCTGTAATCCTTAGAATGGCTGTCATCAGGATAGCAGCCAGGAAATAGCAGAAATAGGTATTTCCGATAAAGTTGATTAACCGACTCAGCATTGATCATCCAATTGAATGACTCCGGTTTCCCATCCGGTGATCATTTTGGCTCCATAAGATCTGTAAAATGTTTTGGCCGACTCATTCCAATCCAACACCTGCCATTTCATTTTTCGGGCTGATTCGCGCCTGGCAGTTTCAAGCAATGCATCAAATAATTTCTTCCCCAAACCATGACCACGAAAGCTTTTACTTACTATGAAGTCTTCCAGATAAAGGGTTTTGCCACCCCAGGTCGAAAAATAAGGAAAGAAAAGGGCCATGCCCAGAATACCCAGATCTGAGGATTCTGCGACCAAGGCTTTGAAAAGTCCGGATTCCAGTCCGGATCGGTAATCTTCAGGTTTCGTGCGGACTTCGTCGGGTGCTTTTTCATAAAGGGCAAGCTCCATAACCAATTCGAGTAACCTGGGAGCATCATCAGGAACGGCTAACCGGATCTGAACCTTATCTAAATTCATGGCGGATAATTGATGTACTTAATGCCTGTTAACAACATGCAAAATAATGCAATAAATTTTAAGTTCCGTTTGGCTGTTAATGCAAAGAATGCTATTTTTGCGTCTCCTTAAGGGATAGGTATGCCATAAGGTATTGAAAATGTGTAATATATAAAATTTAAACCGCTAACAGATAAAAACCAGATATGCCTACTATCAATCAGTTGATTCGCAAAGGCCGGGAAAAGGTAGAATATAAAAGCAAGAGCCGTGCTTTGCAATCCAATCCTCAAAAGCGTGGGGTCTGTACCCGTGTATATACCACTACGCCAAAGAAACCAAACTCTGCATTGAGGAAGGTTGCCAAGGTACGTCTGACCAATGGCATTGAAGTGATCTGTTACATTCCTGGGGAAGGACATAACCTCCAGGAGCACTCTATCGTATTGGTAAGAGGTGGTCGTGTGAAGGATCTCCCAGGAGTGCGTTATACCATCGTGAGGGGAGCTTTGGACACGGCAGGTGTGAATAACCGTAAAAAAAGCCGTTCACGTTACGGTACCAAAAGGCCGAAGAAATAAATCATCAACCATCCAATAAAGACTAGCATTTTTCATGAGAAAACATAAACCAAAAAAGCGAATTCTGGAACCAGACCCTAGGTTTGGTGACATTTTGGTGACCCAGTTTGTTAATAATATGATCTGGGAAGGTAAAAAAAGTACTGCCTATAACATATTTTACAAAGCCATGGACATCGTTGAAACGAAAATCAGCGAAAATCCGCATGAAGTATGGCAAAGGGCATTAAACAATGTGATGCCTCACATTGAAGTGAAGCCAAAACGGATCGGTGGTGCAACTTTTCAAATTCCTCAGGAAATGCGTCCAGCACGTAAAACGGCTACCGCTATTAAATGGCTAATCAAATATTCCAGGTTAAGAGCTGGAAAAGGGATGGCAGATAAACTGGCCAATGAAATTATTTCTGCCAGTAAAAACGAAGGTGCTGCAGTAAAGAAACGAGAAGATACACACAAGATGGCGGAAGCCAACCGTGCTTTTGCACACTTTAAATCATAATTAGGATAAAGGATGTCAAAGGAACTTAAATATTTAAGGAACATTGGGATTGCAGCCCACATCGACGCAGGTAAAACCACTACCACGGAGCGCATCCTTTATTATACCGGGTTGACGCATAAAATTGGAGAAGTTCACGATGGTGCAGCTACCATGGACTGGATGGCCCAGGAACAAGAGCGAGGAATCACCATTACATCAGCAGCTACCCAGACCAATTGGAATTGGAAAGATCAATCTTATACGATCAATATTATCGATACCCCAGGTCACGTTGATTTTACGGTTGAGGTAAACCGTTCGCTTCGCGTTTTGGATGGCTTGGTGTTTTTGTTCAGTGCAGTAGATGGTGTGGAGCCTCAAAGCGAAACCAACTGGAGGCTTGCAGATAATTATAAAGTTCCTAGACTTGGATTCGTCAATAAAATGGACCGTCAGGGAGCCGACTTCTTTAATGTGGTCAAACAAGTCAGAACCATGTTGGGGTCCCGAGCGATTCCACTTCAAGTACCGATCGGCGCTGAAGAGCATTTTAAAGGTGTGGTGGACTTAATTACCAACAAAGCCATGATCTGGGACGAGGCTTCTAAAGGAATGACATTTCAGGAAATCCCTATACCGGCAGACATTGCCGAACAGGTGCAAGAATGCCGTCAGGAATTGATCGAAGCCATCGCTGAATATGATGATGATCTCATGGTTAAATTTTTTGATAACCCGGACAGCATCACTGAAGAAGAAATGATTAATGCCATCCGTTCTGCCGTGTGCGACATGAAGTTCGTACCTATGCTCTGTGGATCGGCTTTTAAAAATAAAGGAGTACAAGCTGTGCTTGATGCAGTTTGTGCATATTTACCCTCACCGGTGGATGTAGAAGCCGTAAAAGGAACACATCCAAAAACTGAGGAGGAATTGTTAAGAAAACCATCTGCTTCAGAACCGTTTGCTGCTTTGGCTTTCAAAGTGGCAACCGATCCATTTGTGGGTAGATTGGTGTTTATGCGGGTATATTCTGGCCGTTTGGATGCTGGATCTTATGTTATGAAAGTTCGTTCGGACAAAGATCGCATCAGCATGGAAAAAGAACGTATATCGCGCTTGTTTCTCATGCATGCCAATGACCGCAAAGCCATTGATTATGTTGAAGCTGGAGATATAGTAGCTGCAGTAGGATTTAAAGACATTAAAACCGGGGATACGCTATGTGATGAAAACAATCCCATCATCCTCGAATCAATGGTTTTCCCTGAACCCGTTATATCCATCGCAATCGAGCCTAAAACACAGAAGGATCAAGATAAATTGGGTATGTCTTTGGCAAAATTGGCTGAAGAAGACCCAACTTTCAGAGTTTTTACAGATGAAAATACCGGTCAAACCATCATCAGTGGTATGGGTGAATTGCACCTGGAAATCATTGTAGACCGTCTTCGCCGAGAATTTGGTGTAGAATGCAACCAGGGAGCTCCCCAGGTGAATTACAAAGAGTCAATGACCAAGACGATAACGCACCGCGAACGATTGAAAAAGCAAACCGGAGGTTCGGGACTTTTTGCGGATATGGAATTTGATATCGGTCCTGCTGATGAAAGCTTTCTTGAAAGTGATGAATTTAAGAATGGTAAGACCCGTATGCAATTCGTGTGGGATGTATTCGGAGGAGCCATAGACAAAGCATATGTACAACCTATAATCAAAGGATTTGAATCCATGATGAACCAAGGTATTCTGGCAGGATACAATTTGGAGAACATGAAGATTCGAGTTTTTGATGGTTCTATGCACGCCGTGGACTCAAAACCACAGGCATTTGAGTTATGTGCAAAGGATGGATTCAGAGAAGCAGCCCCAAAAACGGGTCCGCAATTGATGGAGCCCATCATGAAATTGGAAGTGATTACCCCAGAAGATTACGTGGGTCCGGTAATTGGTGACCTCAACAGAAGAAGAGGAATGCCAAAAGGGCAGGAACAAAGGATGGGAGGCGCTGTGGCTATTCAAGCAGATGTGCCTTTGTCTGAGATGTTCGGATATGTAACACAACTCAGGACCATTACCTCTGGCCGCGCAAGTTCAACCATGGAATTTTCTCATTATGCACCGGTTCCAAGGCAAATTGCAGAAGAAATTATTGCAAAAGCTAAGGGTACAGTAAAAGTGTAATAGGTATAAAAATTGAATAGAAATAAATATAGGCATGAATCAAAAAATTCGGATTAAACTTCGTTCTTATGACCACAACCTGGTCGATAAGAGTACGGAGAAGATTGTGAAGACAGTGCGCAGTAGTGGCGCAGTTGTAGCCGGTCCGATTCCGCTGCCAACCGAGAAGGAAATATTTACGGTGTTGAAATCACCACACGTAAATAAGAAAGCTCGAGAGCAGTTTCAACTTCGGACGCACAAAAGGCTCATCGAGATTTACACACCTACCAACAAAACAGTGGATGCGTTGTCTAAACTCGAACTGCCCAGTGGAGTAGACATTCAGGTAAAATTGTCTTAAACGTCTTCCTATCTGTATTTTTTGAGGTTTCTGCTTCGGCGGAAATCCATATTAATAACATCATTAAAATCACATATTGTGAACGGATTAATTGGAACTAAAGTCGGCATGACGAGTATCTATGATAAGGACGGCAAGTTCATTGCTTGTACCGTAATCGAGGTGTCTCCGAATGTAGTTACTCAAGTGAAAACTGAAGATTCAGATGGATATTCAGCTATGCAGTTTTCTTACGGAGAAGCTCGTCCAAAAAATGCCAATAAGGCCATTACCGGCCACTTCAATAATGCCAGCACCACGCCTAAGAAAAAATCTCTTGAATTCAGGGATTGCAGCCTCGATAAACAACTTGGCGAACAGGTTTTGGTAACGGATGTTTTTGCTGAGGGGGATACCATTCATGCCAGTGGAGTTTGTAAAGGAAAAGGATTTCAGGGAGTTATCAAACGCCATGGGTTCGGGGGTGTTCAAAATGCTACTCACGGGCAACATAACAGACTTCGTGCTCCGGGATCGATCGGAGCGTCTTCTTATCCATCTAAAGTGGTAAAAGGTTTACGGATGGCTGGTCAGAAAGGCAATACCAATGTAAAAGTGAAAAATCTGAAAGTGGCCCGCATCCTGGCGGATAAAAACTTGATTCTTATCAAAGGAGCCATCCCAGGTCACAAAGGATCTATTGTAATCATTGAAAAAAAATAAGGGCATGAGACTGGAAGTACTGAACATCAATGGACAAAATACCGGCCGTAGTGTCGAGCTGCCGGAGCATGTATTTGGAATCGAACCCAATGAACACGTATTATATCTGGCCGTAAAAGCCTATTTAGCCAACCAGCGCCAAGGGACTCATGATTCTAAAGAAAGACATGCCGTATCCCGGAGTACGCGCAAAATCAAGCGTCAAAAAGGTACGGGTGGAGCTCGCGCAGGTTCTTTGAAAAATATCATGTTCAAAGGAGGGGGTAGGGCTTTTGGACCACATCCAAGGGACTACAGCCAAAAATTGAATAAGAAAGTCAATCAGCTGGCCAGAAGGTCTGCTCTTTCTCAAAAAGCAGCAGGTGGAGGGATCATCGTCATCGAGGATTTTAGCCTGCCGTCTGCAAAGACCAAGGAATTTGCCGGTATAATGAAAAGTTTAAAAATTGATCAGCAAAAATCTTTGGTGGTCACTCCTGAACATAATGAAAATATGTACCTGTCCAGCCGCAACATTCCTTGTACAGAATTGCGCGTGGCCAGTAACCTGAATACATACGATATTTTAAATTGTAAAAAACTGGTTTTAACAGAATCCAGTGTTGCAAAAATCAGTGAAACCTTATCATAATACCCTTTCTATGAACAAACAAATTATCATAAGGCCGGTGGTTACGGAAAAATCTGAGAAACTTTCAACCAAAAGAAACCAATATACCTTTTTGGTGGCACGGGATAGCAACAAAGTTGAGATTTCAAAAGCCATTGAGAAAATGTATAATGTTTCTGTGGAAGCAGTAAATACCTCAGTGATGCCAGGCAAACCTAAAACCAGGAATACCCGGAATGCCGTATTAAAAGGTCAAAAAGCCGCTTACAAGAAAGCCGTCATTAGTCTTAAAGCCGGTGAAGAAATCAACATTTATGGTGACGAGAAATAATATCTGATATGCCAGTAAAAAAACTAAATCCAATCACTCCAGGTATGCGTTTTCGCGTTCAGCTGACGCATGAGGAACTTACTGCACACAGGCCTGAGAAATCGCTCGTAGAAAGTATCAGTTCTAGTGGAGGGCGCAATAATCAGGGCCATCGTACCATGCGTTACCGCGGAGGTGGTCATAAAAGGCAATATCGCATCATTGACTTTAAACGGGACAAAGATGGTATCGCCGCAAAAGTTAAAACCATAGAGTATGATCCAAACCGTTCAGCACATATCGCTTTGCTGGTATATGCTGATGGTGAAAAACGTTACATCATTGCTCCACATGGTCTTAAAGTCGGAGATACTATAAAAAGTGGAAAAGGTGCTACCCCCGATGTAGGAAATACCTTGTTTTTGGGAGATGTTCCATTGGGTTCTTCCATCCACGCCATTGAGTTGCATCCCGGACAAGGCGCCAGTCTGGTGAGAGGTGCCGGAACTGCGGCTACCATGATGGGTAAAGAAGATCGTTATGCCGTGATAAAGCTTCCTTCTGGTGAGATCAGGAGGATTTTAGCCACTTGTCGTGCGACAATGGGCTCTACATCCAATCCCGATCATAGTCTGGAAAGGATTGGTAAAGCCGGCCGTAACCGTTGGCTCGGGNNAGGGGTTGCCATGAACCCCGTTGATCACCCAATGGGTGGTGGGGAAGGCCGTGCTTCAGGTGGTCATCCAAGATCTAGAAAAGGATTGATTGCAAAAGGTGCGAAAACACGCTCACGTAATAAGCATTCATCAAAATTGATTATTTCAAGAAGGAAAACAACTAACTAATACATTAAGTCATGTCCAGATCCATTAAAAAAGGTCCATTTGTACATCATAAGTTGCTGGAAAAAGTACATAAAGCGAAAGATTCCGGCAAGAAAACAGTCATCAAGACCTGGAGCCGTGCTTCGGTAATTATTCCCGATATGGTGGGAGAGACCATCGCGGTTCATAACGGTAAGACTTTCATACCGGTGTACGTTACCGAAAATATGGTAGGCCATAAGTTAGGTGAATTTTCGCCCACGCGAACCTTCAGAGCACATTCAGGAAACAGATAATTTATTAAAAGTAAAAGCAGATGGAAGCTGTAGCTAAATTGCGCAATTGCCCTATGTCAGCCCGGAAAATGAGACTGGTGGTTGACCTGATTCGAGGAAAGAAAGTGGGCGAAGCGTTAAATATTTTGAAGTTTACCAAAAAGGAAGCTTCAACCTGGTTGGAAAAATTGTTGTTGTCGGCCATTAATAACTTCGAACAAAAAAATGGAGAAGGATCCGCTGATTCTGCGGACTTGTTCGTCAAAACAGCATTTGTTGACGGAGGCATGATGCTCAAGCGTTTTCAACCTGCACCACACGGAAGAGCTCACCGAATTCGCAAACGTAGAAATCATGTAACCCTGGTGGTCGCCGGAAAGAACAATGTTCAAATGAATAAAGAAGATTAATCATACTAAAATAAAAAACTGAATGGGTCAAAAAGCAAATCCAATAGGCAATCGCCTGGGTATCATCAGAGGATGGGACTCTAACTGGTTTGGCGGTAAAAACTTTGCTCAAAAAGTTGTAGAAGATGAAAAGATTCGCAACTATTTGAATGCAAGGATTGAAAAAGGCGGACTGGCAAGGATTATTATCGAAAGAACACTGAAGCGCATTACAGTTTCAATTCAAACTTCTAGACCTGGTATCATCATAGGAAAAGGAGGAACCGAAGTGGATAGCATCCGCGAGGAATTGAGAAAACTGACCAACCAGGATATTCAGATCAATATCATAGAAATCAGGAAACCTGAATTGGATGCAGCCATCGTTGGAGAGTCTATCGCAAAGCAAATTGAATCCAGAATTAACTACAGAAGAGCTATCAAGATGGCCATACAATCGACCATCAGGGCTGGTGCTGAAGGGATTAAAGTGAGAATTTCTGGTCGTTTGAATGGAGCCGAGATGGCTCGTTCAGAAGAATACAAAGAAGGGCGTATTCCATTGCATACGTTTCGTGCAGATATAGACTATGCCATAAAAGAAGCTCAAACGGTTTATGGTAAGATAGGGATCAAAACCTGGATTTGTAAAGGAGAGGTTTTTGCTAAACGAGACCTTTCCCCACTGATTGGGATGGAAAAGAAAGAAACCAAAGCCGGTATGGGTGGAGGTCAAAACCGCCGGGGAGGTGGAGATCGCGATGGACGTGATCGAAGATCTGACCGGGGAGGTGGAAAAAGAAGATAATTATTCGTATAAGTCATCGTAATTTTGCGATTCTTTTTAAAAAGGTATAAATTATGTTACAGCCTAAACGCCTGAAATACAGAAGGCAGCAAAAAGGAAGGATTAAGGGAGTAGCGCACAGAGGGACTACCATAGCATTCGGAACTTTTGGTTTGAAAGCTCTTGAAAGCACGCGCATTACCAATCGTCAGATAGAAGCCGCTCGGATAGCCATGACCCGACATATGAAAAGGGAAGGAAGTGTTTGGATCCGAATTTTCCCCGACAAACCCATTACAGCAAAACCAGCTGAGGTACGTATGGGTAAAGGAAAAGGTGCATTAGATCATTATGTTGCTGTCGTTAAAGCAGGAACCATCATGTTCGAAATGGATGGTATTCCTTACACTGTGGCTAATGAAGCTTTCTTGCTTGCCGCTCAAAAACTTCCCATTAAAACCAAAGTGGTCATTCGTAGAGAGTACCAAAGTTTGGCAATGGCTTAAAAATTAAAGGATTATGTCAATAAAAAAATATAGCGACGTCGCAGGACTTTCAAATGAGGCACTTGAAAATGACCTCAAGGCAGCTGAACACGAATTGAATAAGCTCAGACATGAGCACAAAGTGAAAGGCTTACAAAATCCGATGCAGATCCGTCATTTGAGAAAAGAAATTGCCCAAATGAATACGGAATGGACTAAAAGAACTTCTTCAAAATCTTAATAAAATATATTTGGAATGGAACAACGCAATTTAAGAAAACAAAAAGTTGGAGTAGTGAGCAGCAACAAGATGGAAAAAACCATCGTAGTGAAAGTTGAACGCTCCATGCTGCATCCCAAATATGGTAAACGGATGAAGAAAACCCAAAAATATTTCGCCCATGATGAAAAAAATGAATGTGGCATTGGGGATATGGTTAGGATAATGGAAACCAGACCGCTGAGTAAAAATAAAACCTGGAGGTTGGTGGAAATCATTAAAAAAGGCGAATAATAGGATAAATATAAAGGCTTATGATACAGCAGGAATCGAGATTAAACGTTGCGGACAACAGTGGAGCTAAAGAGGTACTCTGCATCCGTGTCCTTGGGGGTACTAAACGGAGGTATGCCTCATTGGGAGACAAAATAGTTGTTACAGTTAAATCCGCTACACCGGGTGGGGTAAAAAAAGGTACGGTATCCAAAGCAGTCATTGTTCGTACAAAAAAAGAAGTACGGCGTAAGGACGGTACTTATATCCGTTTTGACGATAATGCTGTTGTGCTGCTTAACCCATCGGATGAGCCTAGAGGTACCCGTATTTTTGGCCCGGTTGCAAGAGAATTGCGGGAAAAAGATTACATGCGTATCGTTTCATTGGCACCCGAGGTGCTTTAATATTAAAGTGTAAGAGTTATGAAAAAGTTTAAAATAAAAACCGGAGATAAGGTTCAGGTAATTGCCGGCTCCAATAGGGGAAAATCGGGCACCGTTACGCAGATAATAGTCGATAAAGACCGTGCGGTGATCGAAGGGGTAAACATTGTCAAAAGACACATGAAACCTACGAACAATAATCCAGGAGGAATCGTGGAAATGTCAGCACCCATTCATATCTCAAATTTGTCATTGCTGGATCCTAAAAGTGGAAACCCTACCCGTATTGGCTACCGCGTTGACAATGGAAAAAAAGTTCGCGTATCTAAAAAATCTGGTGAAATAATTAAGTGATGAGCTACCAAAACAGATTAAAACAGCACTACCTGAAGAACGTGGTTCCAGCCATGCAGGAAAAATTTAACTATTCCTCTGTCATGGAGGTTCCAAAATTGGTTAAAATCAGTATTAACCAGGGTGTAGGTGGAGCGACCCAGGATAAAAAATTGATCGATATTGCAATAACTGAGTTAAGCACGATCACTGGTCAAAAAGCAGTACCCACCATTTCAAAGAAAGCGGTTTCGAACTTTAAACTGCGTGAAAAAATGCCCATTGGCGCCAAAGTAACCTTGCGCAGCGAACGCATGTACGAGTTTTTAGACAGGCTCATCACCGTTGCATTGCCCAGGGTACGTGACTTTCGCGGTGTGAACGACAACTCATTTGATGGGAGAGGCAATTATACTTTAGGCGTAACCGAACAAATCATTTTTCCGGAGATAGATCTGGATAAAATCAACAAAATAGCCGGTATGGACATCACTTTTGTCACTACCGCCAAAACCGATGCTGAAGCCTATGAATTGCTAAAAAACATGGGTATGCCATTTAAAAATCAGAAAAACTAATCCAAAGGATATGTCAAAAAAATCAATCATAGCCCGTCAGGAGAAACGCGAAAAAATGGTAGAAAAATATCGCGACCTGAGAGAACAATTGAAAAAGGAAGGCAATTATGATGCACTCTCCAAATTACCTCGCAATGCTTCACCCGTGCGGTTGAAGAATAGATGTTTATTAACTGGCAGACCTAAAGGGTATGTCCGCAGATTTGGCGTCTCAAGGTATGTTTTTCGCTTAATGGCACTGGAAGGTAAAATTCCGGGAGTAGTAAAAGCAAGTTGGTAAATCAAGAATAAAGTAAAATTATGTCAGCAGTAACAGATCCAATAGCCGATTATTTAACAAGAATCCGAAATGCTCAGCAAGCTGGATTCCATATTGTCGATATTCCGGCTTCCAACGAGAAAAAACGCATTACGGAAATTCTATACCATTATGGGTATATTCTGAAGTATAAATTCGAGGATACAGATAATCATCAGGGACTGATCCGGATTGCTTTAAAATATGATCCACTAACCCGTTTGCCAATGATCCGCGAACTAACACGCGTGAGTAGACCAGGTAAAAGGGTATATTCAAATGCCGGTGATATTCAAAGGGTCATCAATGGCCTTGGAATTGCAATCGTATCCACTTCAAAGGGAATTCTTACGGACAAGGAAGCAAAGAAAGCCAATGTCGGCGGTGAAATTTTGTGTCATATTTATTAATTTATACAAGCATTAGAGTGTATGTCACGCATAGGAAATAAAATAATCAAAATACCTTCCGGGGTAGAAGTAAAGGTCGATAAGACCTCCGTTACCATTAAAGGTCCTAAAGGCAGTTTGTCACAAGGATTGGATCCGGACATGAAAATTGAATTGGAAGACGGTACACTCAAAGTCCTTCGCCCAACGGAACAAAAGCGGCATAAGTCTGTACATGGTTTGACGCGTGCACTCATCAACAATATGGTAACAGGTGTGACGACCGGATTTACCCGTGAAATGGAATTGGTAGGGGTAGGTTATCGTGTAGCCAATACAGGAAACATCCTTGAAATTTCTGTGGGATTTTCTCACCCCATATATTTTGCAGTCCCTTCTGAATTAAAAGTTGAAACGATTACTGAAAAAGGGTCAAATCCTAAAATCATTTTGCGTGGTCAGGATACTCAACTCCTCGGACAGGTTTGTGCAAAGATCAGGGGACTTAAATCTCCAGAACCTTTCAAAGGCAAGGGTATCAAGTTTGCCGGTGAAATATTGAGAAGAAAAGCAGGTAAGTCTGCTGGTAAATAATCTTTTATTCGCATTAAGAGCATTAATATGAGAATTTCGAAAGTTGAAAAGAGACAAAAAATTAAATACCGTATCCGAAAAAAGGTAAATGGTACTGTGGATGTTCCTCGTCTCTCAGTTTTTAAAAGCAATACCGGCATTTATTGTCAGCTGATCGACGATTTAAATGGCCGGACTTTATGTGCAGCTTCTTCAAAAGATAAAAGCCTTCAAAAAGCCACTAAGTCAGAGATGGCAAAAAATGTAGGAGGATTGATCGCTACAAAAGCTCAAGCACTAAAAATTCAAAAAGTCGTATTCGACCGTGGTGGTTTTATCTATCATGGACGTATTAAAGCACTTGCAGATGGTGCCCGCGAAGGCGGACTTCAATTTTAAATAATCAACAGAATCAGATATCATGGCAAAAACGCATGTAGTACGAGTTAAAGCAGCAGGTGAAACCGAATTAAAAGAAAAGTTGGTGGCACTGAACCGCGTTGCAAAAGTGACCAAAGGAGGACGAACCTTTAGTTTTTCGGCTTTGGTAGTGGTCGGTGATGGTAATGGAATCGTGGGACAAGGGATTGGTAAAGCACGGGAAGTTTCAGACGCAATTTCAAAAGCTGTTGATGACGCAAAGAAAAATTTAATCAAAGTACCTATTCAGAAAGGGACTATAGCCCATGAACAAAAAGGCAAATTTGGTGCCGGCAGGGTATTTATTAAACCAGCAGCTGATGGAACGGGTGTAATTGCAGGCGGTGCTATGCGGGCTGTTTTGGAAATTGCTGGAATCCATAACGTATTGGCAAAATCAATTGGCTCTTCAAATCCACACAATGTCGTGAAAGCTACTTTGGATGCACTCACCAAAATCCGCAGCCCTTACGATGTAGCTAAGGAACGCAAATTGGATCTTGTGAAAGTTTTTGAAGGTATATAATTTTAAGCAATGGGAAAAATTAAAGTCACTCAAACCAGAAGCACCATTAAAGCCAACATAAATCAGAAATTAACGATGAAGGCTTTAGGATTGCGTTGTCCACACGACGTAGTGGAAGTGGAACATACCCCTCAAATTGATGGTATGTTGAAAAAAGTAAATCATCTTATTCATATTGAAAAGATATAACGATTATGGAATTGTACAATTTGAAACCGGCAAAAGGTGCTACACATCGCGAAAAAAGAATAGCCAGAGGTGAAGGATCAGGACATGGAGGAACTGCCGGAAAAGGTCATAAAGGGATGAAAGCGCGCTCAGGGGCCACCACCACAAAATCCTTTGAAGGTGGTCAAACACCTTTACAACGACGACTTCCTAAATTTGGATTCAAGAACATCAACCGGATCGAATATAAGGAAGTTAATTTATCCAACCTGGAAAAGTACGCCAATGAATACAGCTCCACGGAGTTCGACATGGCATTCTTTGTTGGAAATAAAATATTTAATAAGTCCGATCGGGTTAAAATTTTAGGCAATGGGGAAGTGACGAAAGCATACCGTGTAAAAGTGCATGCTTGTTCAGCTTCGGCCAAATCTAAAATTGAAGCTGCTGGAGGATCTGTTGACCTGATTTAATCGAAATCCATGAAAAAACTGATAGAGACTTTTAAAAATATATGGAGCATTCATGAACTAAAGGATAAAATCATTTATTCATTGACCTTGCTCATTATTTTCAGAGTAGGTTCCTTTATTGTTCTTCCAGGTGTCGACCCATCGATTCTTGATCAAAAAAATACCAACTCGTCCAATAGTCTTTTTGGTCTGATTTCAAGTTATACCGGTGGTGCTTTTGACAAAGCGTCCATTTTTGCGCTTGGGGTTATGCCATATATCACGGCATCTATCATCATCCAGTTACTCGGCTTTGCTGTACCTTATTTTCAACGTTTGCAACAAAAAGAAGGCGAATCAGGTCGTAAAAAACTGAACCAGATGACCCGGATGCTGACCGTCCTCATAACCTTGGTTCAGGGTGGAGGTTACTTGACCTATGTTAAATCCATGGGAGCCGTTGATCCAAACGTGAGCGCATTCATTTTTTGGTTTTCCAACAGCATCATTTTGGCTGCAGGGACTATTTTCTGTATGTGGATTGGAGAGCGAATTACCGACCGCGGAATAGGGAATGGTATTTCCATGCTCATCATGGTGGGTATTGTCGCATCTTTACCCGGTGCGTTTGCATTCGAATTGAACTCACAGCAATTATTGCTTTTTGTCGTCGAATTGATCGTTTTGTTTTTGATTGTAATCGCTTGTATCTTGGTTATCCAGGGTGTAAGACGGATTCCTATACAGTTTGCCAAACGGATGGTTGGAAGGGGCGCTGGTTCTATGCCAGTGGGAACTAATCGGGACTTCATTCCACTTAAAGTCAATGCAGCTGGCGTTATGCCCATCATTTTTGCACAGGCGATTTTGTTTTTACCGCTTACTGCCGTTCAATATATGACCGCAGATCCAACTTTTGGTACCACAGGCGTAATGAAGGCCATTACAGATCCTTATGGATTCTGGCACAACTTATTGACTTTTCTACTGGTAGTAGGATTCACCTACATTTATACAGCATTGATTGTAAATCCCCAGAATTATGCCGAATACCTAAAAAGGCAGAATGCTTTTATTCCTGGCATCAAACCAGGTGAAGACACCGAAGAATTCATCGATGCAACTACTACCAGAATCACATTACCCGGTTCCATATTTCTTGGAATATTAACCATATTACCTTCATTGGCCGTATTAATGGGGGTCAATCCTGAATTTGCAAGATTTTTTGGGGGATCTTCCGTTTTGATTATGGTGGGGGTTATTCTGGATACACTGGCGGTTATAGAATCTTACTTGTTGATGCGTAAATACGATGGCTTGGTAAAATCTGGACGAATCGAAGGCCGGTTCAGTCAAGGTGTTGGACCCGTCGTCAACGGATAATTAATCTTCATGGTAACCCTCAAATCAGAGGAGGAAATTTTAAAAATTAAAGCAAGCAGTCTTCTCGTCAGCCAAACGCTGGCAGAGGTAGCAAAAATTATAAGGCCAGGAATGACTGGCCTGGAATTAGACCGTTTAGCAGAAACATTTATAGGAGACCACTATGCTAAAGCGGCCTTCAAAGGATATAATGGATTTCCAGGTAGTTTGTGTATTTCAGTCAACGAACAAGTGGTGCATGGCATTCCAAATCAATTGCCCTTCCGTGAAGGAGACGTAGTATCCGTTGATTGCGGAGTTTTATTGAATGGATATTTCGGCGATGCAGCTTATACCTTCGCACTTAATCCAGTTCCTGAGGGGGTTTCATTATTGCTCAAAGTAACTAAAAAATCCCTTCAACTTGGAATCGACCAAGCATTTGCAGGTAATCGAATCGGTGATATTAGCCAGGCCATTCAAGATTTTACCGAAGGCATTCATCATTTCGGAGTGGTTCGGGAACTCGTAGGGCATGGTATTGGAAAATCACTACATGAACCTCCTGAAGTTCCAAATTTTGGAAAAAGGGGTCGTGGAATGGTCTTGAAAGAAGGACTAACCCTGGCGATAGAGCCCATGATCAATTTGGGAACGCGTCGGGTGAAACAACTCAAAGACGGATGGACAATCATTACACAGGATAAAAAGGTATCCGCCCACTATGAACACACTATCGTGGTAAGAAAAGATAGGGGTGAATGCCTTTCTGATCATAGGATTATTGAAGATTCTATTAAAAATAACAAAGAATTGACAGAAATTGCGTAAAAAGATAGATATTTGCAGTCCGAAAAAAAGTAGATGGCAAAAAAAGACCTGATTACCCAGGATGGTATCATTGAAGAAGCATTATCCAACGCCATGTTCCGGGTAAGACTCCAAAATGACCACCTGATCATAGCAACAATTTCGGGAAAAATGCGAATGAATTACATCAGGATATTGCCAGGCGACAAAGTTTCGGTAGAAATGAGTCCCTATGATTTGTCAAGGGGCAGAATTACATACAGATATAAATAAGCCGGTCATGAAAGTTAGAGCGTCCGTCAAAAAAAGAACAGCAGATTGCAAGTTTGTCCGCAGAAAGGGCAAATTGTACATTATTAATAAAAAGAATCCTAAGTACAAACAACGTCAGGGTTAATTATAATTCGCGAGTATGGCACGTATATCAGGTATCGATTTACCCAGAAAAAAGAGAGGCGTAATAGGCCTTACTTACATTTATGGCATTGGGCCCACTTCTGCAAAGAATATTTTATCCAAGGTGGGTATCAATGAAAGTACCCGGGTTGAGGACTGGTCAAATGATCAGGTTCAGGCAATTGCCAAGGTCATTCAGGAGGAATACCGTGTAGAAGGGGAGCTGAGATCGGACGTTCAATTAAGCATTAAACGACTGATGGACATCGCAAGTTATCGCGGGATTCGACATAGAAAAGGTTTGCCGGTCAGAGGTCAACGAACCAAAACCAACGCAAGAACCCGAAAAGGAAAAAGAAAGACGGTTGCAAACAAGAAAAAAGCTACTAAATAATATTAGAGTACTCATCATATGGCAAAGGGCAAAAAGGCTAAAAAAAGAAAAGTTAAAGTGGATGCCGACGGATTGGCATACATTCAGGCAACTTTCAACAACATCATTATTTCACTGACCAACAGAGCTGGCGAAGTTATTTCCTGGGCTAGTGCTGGAAAGGCGGGTTTTAAAGGATCAAAAAAGAACACGCCGTTTGCAGCCCAGATGTCTGCCAACAGTGCTGCATCAACAGCTTTTGAAGCCGGGATGCGTTCTGCTGAGGTCTATGTAAAAGGCCCCGGCTCAGGTAGGGAAGCCGCTATTCGTGCATTGGACGGTGCGGGTATTCGCATTACCAAAATAACAGACCTTACTCCGATACCACACAATGGTTGTCGTCCACCAAAACATAGAAGAGTATAATTTAAATCAGGAAAAGAGCGTATGGCTAGATATACAGGTCCGGTTACCAAAAAATCAAGATCCTTTGGACAGTCCCTTACGGGATATGATAAGTCTTTTGAGCGTAAGAAATATGCTCCGGGGCAACATGGTCCAACGAAAAGGAAAAAGCAACGATCAGATTATGCTTTGCAGTTGATTGAAAAGCAAAAGGCAAAATATACTTACGGTGTATTGGAAAGACAATTCAGAAACATCTTTCACGACGCACATAAAAAACAAGGTGTTACAGGGGAAAACCTTTTTCAATATCTGGAAGCCCGTTTGGATAATACCGTTTACAGAATGGGAATCTCTCCAACACGTAAAGGAGCTCGTCAGTTGGTATCTCACCGGCATATCATGGTAAATGGAAAATTGGTGAACATACCTTCTTGCCGATTGAGACCTGGAGATGTAGTATCCGTAAGAGGTAAATCACAAGGATTGGAATTCATCCAACACAATGTGGCTCAAAAAAACGATACCCGTAAATACAGTTGGTTGGAATGGAATCCAGACAAAATGGAAGGAACTTTTATTCAATATCCAACACGCGATCAAGTTCCGGAACCCATCAACGAACAGTTGATCGTCGAATTATATTCTAAATAAGCATTACCCAATTTTACAAATAATTCAAGCATGAGTATACTAAACTTTCAAAAGCCGGATAAGATAATACTTCAAAAAGCAACCGACTTTGAAGGCACGTTTGAATTCAAACCCCTTGAACCCGGATTTGGACAAACCGTTGGTAACTCACTGAGGAGAATATTACTTTCATCTCTGGAAGGTTTTGCCATCTCCTATGTCAGAATAGCAGGAGTTGAACATGAATTTTCTACCATTAAAGGGGTTATGGAAGATGTGGTTGAAATCATTTTGAACCTCAAACAGATTCGCCTTAAACCCGCAATGGATGCAAATTCTTTGAAAGAAGAAAAAATTTATATCTCCATTAGTGGAAAAGAATCTTTTGTTGCCGGCGATATTCAAAAAGCAACCAATGTATTCACGGTTACCAATCCAGATTTAGTCATTTGCCGGATGGAACCATTTGTCAATCTAGAAATGGAATTGACTATTTCAAAAGGAAGGGGATATGTTCCGGCTGACGAAATGATTACCAAAGACCTTCCCATCGGAATTATTCCGGTAGATGCCATTTATACACCGATTAAAAAAGTTTCATATAGTGTTTCCAATACACGGGTAGGTCAAAAAACAGACTTTGAGAAACTGGTGATGGATATAAAAACGGATGGAACAATTCATCCTGAAGATGCTGTAAAAGAAGCAGCAAGAATCATGATCCAACACCTGATGCTTATCACGGATGAGAACATCACATTTGAAGATTCTGTTCGCAAAGAAGATGTGATCGTAGATGAACACATTTTGCATATGCGAAAACTGTTGAAAACACCATTGGAAGACTTGGATCTCAGCGTTAGAGCTTACAACTGTTTGAAAGCAGCAAAAATTAATTCTTTGTCCGAATTGGTGAGATATGATACCCATGAGTTGTTGAAGTTTCGCAACTTTGGTAAGAAATCCCTGGTTGAGATTGAAGAATTACTACAAACCAAAAACCTGAGTTTTGGAATGGATTTATCTAAATTCAAACTAGACGAAGATTAATCATCAGTAGCGTTAAGAGCGAAAAATATTAAGCCATGCGACACGGAAAAGCATTCAATCATTTAAGTCGGAAGAAGGGTAGCAGGACTTCTCTGTTGAGAAATTTGGCAATTTCATTGATCAGACACAAACGGATCAATACGACTCTGGCAAAAGCAAAAGCACTAAGGGTTTTTATCGAACCTTTGCTTACCAAATCAAAAAACAATACGACGCACAGCCGTAGGATTGTATTCAGTTATTTGCAAAATAAAGAAGCCATTGATGAACTTTTCAGTGGCGTTGCAACTAAAATTGCAGATCGCCCAGGTGGTTATACCCGTGTGCTTCGTACAGGTTTTCGTTTGGGAGATGGTGCCGAAATGGCCATGATTGAAATGGTAGATTACAACTCCGAAATGGTGTCTGCTTCACAAGCAGGTGCTCCAGAAGAAGCCAAGAAAAAAACACGCCGTGGCGCGCGTAAGAAAAAACAGGAGAGCGCTGTTGAAAAACAATCAGAAGTACAAGAAAGTAATGCATAACGAAAAGCGGCCATTGGCCGCTTTTTTTTTGTCACTGAATAAAATATCGAGCCAGGAAACGAACTGTCCATCAAATGGTTAATATATTTGTGAAAATTTAATATAAATTAATTGCATGTCTGATTCCACCCAACACAACGCATTTCTTTTATTGGAAGATGGCAATTTATTTGAGGGTTATGCAGCAGGAATAAAAGGAACCGTGGGTGGCGAAATCTGCTTTAACACCAGTATGACCGGGTATCAGGAGATTTATACCGATCCGAGTTATTTTGGACAGATTATGGTCAATACCAATGTTCATATTGGTAATTATGGAGCAAAATCCAGTGATACAGAATCTGATGCAGTACAAATCAGAGGTCTGGTCTGTAGGAATTTTTCTAACCATTTTAGCCGAGCCTCAGCCAACCAATCGCTACAAACCTTTTTGGAAGAAAATAGAATTGTCTGCATTCACGGCATCGACACCCGTGCATTGGTCAGACACATACGCATTCATGGAGCCATGAATGCCGTTATTTCAACAGAATTCCACAAGCCTTCTGATTTAAAATCTTTCCTCCAATCAGTGCCTTCGATGGAAGGCCTCGAATTGGCCAGTCAGGTGAGTACAAAAGAAGCTTATTACTATGGAAACCCCTCAGCCTCATTTAAAGTGGCAGTGCTTGATTTCGGAGTTAAATCCAGCATTTTACAACAATTAGATATTGCCGGATTTTATGCAAAGGTCTTTCCTGCAAAGACCGATTTTCATGCAATTGAAGCATGGCAACCCGAAGCTTTTTTTCTATCTAACGGGCCCGGTGACCCAATGTCTATGGATTATGCTTTACAGAGCATTTCACAGATCATACAGACCAAAAAACCTGTATTTGGGATTTGCTTGGGTCATCAATTGATCAGTATTGCCTTGGGAGTTCCAACCTATAAAATGCACCACGGGCACCGTGGTGGGAATCACCCTGTACTCAATCTGATGACAGGATTAGGTGAAATTACAAGCCAAAATCATGGATTTGCAGTAGACGCAAATCTTCTTGTTAAGAGATCAACCGAAATAGAATTGACGCATACCAACCTGAACGATCATTCTGTTGAGGGACTTAGGCACAAAAGTCTTCCAATCTTTGCGGTGCAATATCACCCCGAGGCTGGACCCGGTCCCCACGATTCCCGTTACCTGTTCCATCAATTCTATCAGCAAGTGCATTCTATCTATCAAGCTACAACATAGTCACTATGAGTGAAATTATCGATATACGCGCAAGAGAGATCCTGGATAGCAGAGGCTTTCCAACCATAGAAGTTGAAATAGAAACTGAGGCGGGTGTAGTCGAAAGAGCTGCAGTACCCTCCGGGGCAAGTACAGGGAAACATGAAGCCCTTGAACTCAGAGATGGTGAAGTAAACAGGTATTTGGGCAAGGGTGTATTACAGGCCTGCAATTATGTAGAAGAGGACTTGGCGGATTTGTTGTTGGGAATGGAAGTGAGTCAACAAAGAGAGATTGATCAAATCATGCTCGAATTGGATGGTACAGAAAATAAATCCCGATTCGGTGCGAATTCAATCCTAGGAATCTCTTTGGCAGTTGCAAAAGCAGCTGCATTTGAAGCAGGATTGCCGTTGTATCGCTATGTAGGTGGGGTCAATGCTTCTACCTTGCCGGTTCCCATGATGAACATCATCAACGGAGGGGCCCATGCAGACAACTCGCTCGATTTTCAAGAGTTTATGATCGTGCCGATCGGGGCATCCAGTTTTACTGAAGCACTGAGAATGGGTGCTGAGGTATTTCATAATCTAAAAAAACAATTAAAAACGAGTGGTTACTCAACCAATGTCGGGGATGAAGGAGGGTTTGCTCCCAATCTTCGTTCACATGAAGAGGCTATCGAAATCATTCTGACTGCAATTGAAAAAGCTGGGTTTCAAACAGGAAAAGACCTTGTATTGGCTTTTGATGCAGCAGTTAGTGAACTATACGACGAGAAGAGCAAACTATATCACTTTCATAAATCCGGCCAACCACCTAAAGATTCCAACCAAATGGTTGCGTATTGGGAAAATTTGGCAAGCCAGTATCCCATATTTTCAATCGAAGACGGAATGGCGGAAGATGATTGGGAAGGTTGGACTCATTTAACCAAAGCACTTGGACAAAAGCTGCAACTGGTAGGTGATGACCTTTTTGTCACCAACCCCAATCGAATTCAAAATGGATTAGATCTGCATTGTGCAAATTCCGTTTTGATCAAAGTCAACCAAATAGGGACTTTGACTGAAACCATAGAAGCCGTTCAACTTGCTCAACGCAACCGTTATCAATGCATTATGAGTCATCGCTCAGGTGAAACTGAGGACACAACGATCGCAGATCTAGCGGTTGCCTTAAACTGCGGACAAATCAAAACGGGTTCCATGTCCCGATCGGATCGCATCGCCAAATACAACCAATTGCTCCGAATTGAAGAGGAGTTGGGGCAACAAGCTTATTATCCTGGAAAAAGAATATTTGATAAATAAATATTATATATATTTGCCTAATATTCCCGTGATTAGATGCAAAAGCTTAAAAAGCATGCCCTTCAATTGATCAAGTTAAAGGATTGGTTCCTCAGTTACCGATATGGCTTGGTTTTCCTGACCTTCGGACTCTACATGTATTTTTTTGATCAATACAGAATTCCTGTTGCCTGGTCCATTTATTCTGATATGAAAATGCTGGAAGAAGAAAAAGAAGAATATGTTCAGTTAATTTCAAAACTTAGGGAGGATAAGCGTGATTTTGAGAATAATTATGAGAAATTTGCACGCGAAAAATATTTTATGTCCAGGACAGATGAAGATGTGTTCATCATCCAACGTATCACTCCCAAGAAAAATAACAAATGGCAGTTTTAGTAGGTGCAAATTCCCGGGTAATCGTTCAGGGTTTTACAGGTAAAGAAGGTACTTTTCATGCTGAACAAATGATCGCTTACGGCACAAATGTCGTAGGTGGGGTAACGCCAGGAAAAGGTGGCCAAATCCATCTTGAAAGACCTGTATTCAACACCGTTCAAGATGCGGTCAAGATGGCTGGAGCCAATGTATCCATCATATTTGTGCCGCCAGCATTTGCGGCGGATGCCATCATGGAAGCCGCGGAAGCCGGAATTCAGATCATTGTATGCATTACAGAAGGTGTTCCGGTACAGGATATGGTAAAAGTCAAACAATATTTAAACAACTATCCTTGCCAACTTATTGGTCCAAATTGTCCGGGAATTATTACTCCAGGAGAAGCAAAAGTGGGCATTATGCCTGGTTTTATTCATAAAAAAGGAAGCATCGGAATTGTATCCCGTTCAGGAACATTGACGTATGAAGCGGTTGATCAGGTAACCAAAGCTGGTTTGGGCCAGTCGACTTGTATTGGCATTGGAGGTGATCCGATTCCTGGTACCACCACTTTAGAGGCCATCCAACTGCTCATGGCGGATTACCAAACAGAAGGAATTGTCATGATCGGAGAAATTGGAGGCAATATGGAAGCGGAGGCCGCTGAATGGATAAAAACTCACGGTACCAAACCCGTTGTGGGATTTATTGCTGGAAAAACGGCTCCAAAGGGACGTAAAATGGGCCACGCCGGTGCAATTATTGGTGGAAAAGCTGATACCGCTGAGGCAAAAATGGAAATCATGTCCCAATGTGGCATTCATGTTGTACAATCTCCGGCAGACATCGGTATAACCATGAAAAAAGCCTTGGGATTATAATTGGGTATCTTGTACTTTTTCTTGTGATTTCTGTGTAGCGTAATATTTGGGATGCACCCACAACATTCCAAAGGATTCGCCATCCTCCTTGGTCTTTTTGGAATGATGGGCTCCATGCGCTTTTAAAATGGCTCTGGAATAAAAATTGTCCAGCTGGTTAAACCACTTGAACCGACGATGTATGTATACATCATGGACTAAAAAATAACACAACCCATAAATTGATATTCCGATTCCTATAAAAAGGAGAAACCGTAAATCTTGGTTGAAACTTCCCAGTAAGTAACACAGTGCTGATGGTATGGCAAACACCAAGAAAAATCGGTCGTTCTTTTCCCAAAACCCCCTTTTGAGTTGGACGGGATCATGATGATCAGCATGCCATGACCAAAGAAACCCATGCATGACATATTTATGGGTAAACCATGCAGCAAACTCCATAAAAAGAAAAGAAACAATAATCCATGCCAACGCAACTATCATGTGGGTAACACATTTTATCCTTATTAAACAAAACGCTCATTGCAAGGTTCAACCAAACCAGTGCAAAATAAATAATGAACAGTGCCACCGCAATGAATGAAATGCTTAAACAGGAAACCATAGTTTAATCTCATCTTGAAAAATAAACTGATCAATGGAATTGAGGTACTGGCGAAAAGAAAGATCAGTTCTTGTTAAGTGTTTGTCTCTTCATCCTGATCTTCCTCCATTCTTTTCATGAGAGGTAATTCAACAAAAAATCCAGTTCCTTTACCGGGTACTGTTTTGAAATAAATTTTTCCGTTAGCGGCTTCAATAATTTGCTGACACATGGCTAATCCCAATCCTGTTCCTGAGCTTTTTGAAGTAAAGTTTGGGAGAAAAACCTTTGGTTGTAATTCTTCAGGTATGCCACTTCCGTTGTCACGAACACAAATGATAGCGTTGCGTTGATTTGAGTCCAGGCTGATAAGAATCTGTCCTCGACGGTCATCGGGGATTGCCTGTATTGCATTATTAATTAAATTATTTAAAACGCGAAGTATTTGGTCTTTATCAGCGTATACGTATAACTCATCGATGGGAACCGTAAGGTGAATGTCTATGTCATCTCGTTTTCTAAATAGATCATGTGCAGAAGAAACGATTTCATTTAAGATTAACTTTTCGCTTTGTGCCTGTGGCATTTTCGCAAAATTACTGAACTCTGTGGCAATCTTGCTTAAACTGTTGATTTGTTCGATTAAAGTAGTGCATACTTTTTGGGCCATATCTTTAATATCCTCCGATCCTGTACGCAAAGTTTGTTGCAAATATTGGATGGATAATTTCATTGGCGTCAACGGATTTTTTATTTCATGTGCAACTTGTTTAGCCATTTCTCTCCATGCCGAGTCTCTTTCATTCCTCGCAAGTAAACGGGCACTTTCATCCAATTGATTCACCATCTGATTATAATTCCGGATCAACTCACCAATTTCGTCTTCACTTTTCCATTCCAGGACCTCGTTGGTTTTGCCAAGTCTGATGCTTCTTAATTTATCGGTGAGGTTGACCAATGGCGAAGTAATTGAATTCGCTAGAAATGTGGCCAAACTTGCAGCAATAAGAAAAAGAAATACATAAATGTTAAGGAGTGTGTTGACTAAATTGGCCAGTCGAGTGTTATAACTGAGTTCTTTTGATGCAACGGCTTCTACCTGAATAACGGATATTCTCTGGTTATTGTAAAAAATGTTGCGGTAAGCCAAAAATTCATCAGGATTCGAATTTTTATTTAGGACAACTATATCCTCTGAATAATTGGGATATTGAAAATAATAAGTGGGATTGAGTAAGTGACTAACATCGCTCAACGCAGCCAATTTAAGGGGTTCCGATTGTTCGAGTCCGTCATTGTTATAAACTTTAATCTCAAAATCCACCATTTGGCTGGATTGTTTGATTTGATTTTGTAGCATCGATTTCGCCTCTTCAGCGTGTGGAGCATTGCGAATGGAGGATTCCAGAAAACTGCTTAAATTACTGGTTTTGCTTACTAAATTTTCTCGATAAATTTGATTTTCCGATCGCCTGGTAAAAAATACAGTGGTCAATGCGATAATTAAAAAGCTGATTACGATCCCAAGGATAACATAAAATTGAATTCTGTTTTTTAGTGAGGGTCTGTCGGGAAAACTAATCTGAAGGTCTTCAGGCAAAAAGGGATACCGCTGATGAATTAGACTGATGATGTAAGACAGCACGATCAACAAAGTAAAGAGGTAAGAAAAAAGTGAAATGCCATTCAGACTGGATTCAATTGGATTGGTTATGATCAGTAGTTGACTCCTCTTAGGTCTGAGCAGTAATACATCTTTATTGTTCTGTCTGATGTGTTTGATACTGTCTTTGTGAAGATAATTCAGACTCTGTGAGTAATTGGGTTTATAGACATTGCTGGAAAATTTCAATAAGCGGTCATCGTAGTAATAAAAGTCAAAATTATTGGTACTGCAGTTTTGGATCAGATCTGTTAAACAATCTGGTTCAGAACCTTCTAAACATTGAGTATAACGTTTGACCAATTGCTCTTTTACATATCGTCTTTTTTCATTTTGAAAATGAAAAATTAAACTTGAACTTAAAATACTAATCACAATAATCCAGGAAATTAACCATAGTATATTCTTTTGATAATCCTCCATGAAGAAATCCTGCATCCATATGATGATACTGGCTCCCAAAAGAAACACCATGGCATGTATCTGAAGTTGTGATTGAATGATAAATGGAATGGATATAGCTGCAGCTAATAAAAACAATAAAAATCTTTTTCTAAACTCCAATTGAAAGCTGTAAGTACTCGCTGTTAGCTTGTTGGTAATGAGGAAAATGGCCAAAAGCGAAACCATCAAATCAAATAGTAATATAAAATGTTGAACGTTTAATGAAAAAATGTTATTTAGATCAAAGTAATATTCTGAACGAACAAACACCGCATAAAACAAAAAGCAATAAATCATTAAAAAGAAAAATGCAGTAAGGTAATTGAACAGCACAATAATGGAGCTTGCTAATGCGGGCAATATCCGTGGACTTAATGTTGCATACTTGTAAAAGAAATAACTGAGATGAAAAAACAAACAGGTAAATACAGAAAATTCAAATAGTGTGTAATCGTAAAATTTAGTCTTAATGAGCTTATCCGTCAATACGCTATGATAAAAATCATTTTGATGTACAATCCACTGGCACATACTTGCAGTAACCAGAACTCCTGTAATTAAAAAGAGATTACCCCAAGGAAAGTTGTTTTGATTGTAAAAGTATTTGGAAACGTTGTGTACGGGGTAATAAAACAGCATCAGAACTAAAAAATAGAAAATGATCAACAAATTACCGTAAACAGGAGCCAGGAAATCAGCATCGCATTGCAGGATGGCCAGTGCTTTTTTCGGCTGTTCGGGATGCGGGACTAAAAGACCATTTCCATCTTTGATCCGGGTGATGAGATTCAATGGATGATATACATTTCTGACAGAATTCAGTACCTGATAATGAATCAGGTCATAGGCCTGGCGAAATTGATTTAACCTGGTTTTTTTTAATATGTAGTATTGTTCTCTGTGTTTGATGATATGGAATCCTGCCGCTACGGAAGAATCTACCCATTGTGATTTTAGGAAAGTTTCTTCACCACTCCAATAGAGTATAGTCCCATTCTTTGACACAATACATGGCATTTTGGTGTCATGTATCAAATAATGGATAAATCGGGTATGGTTATAACTTAGGCTATCCGAAGGGGGTAACAAGTTATCCAGAGTTTTTCTTTGAATGGCTTCGGCTTTAACAAATTCCTTTATTTCCTGGTGCAGCTGATTTCTGACGAAGTGGCGATAGTCATGTTGAAAACCGGGATAGGCCCACTCATATACTTTTCCTAGAGTGAGCAGCAACAGGGCTGAAGCCCAAAGCCAGTATGACTTGCGTAGCGCAGGGTTATTTACCATGAAATATGCTGTAAAATTAATGTTTCAAACAGGATATTTTTTTTTAACCTCATGAATGCCAAAACAAGAGCAGCCAATCGTGTGCACTTATGATAGGCAAGTATTGAATTTATATAGATTCCAATGGATTAGGCAAACAAATTCTTCCTCCGATTATTAGGACTCGAGTGAATCACCATTTATACATTCACAGAACCTGTTGGAGTATGCGTTAGCCGGTTTGAATAGCCATACCTACTTCTGATCTGGCTTGTATTGTGAATAATGTGTTTTCATTCAGCGACTTATCGGTCGAATAAGTTGTAATTTTGTTCTCCACATCCCATCGCCGGGCAATATTGCCCGGAGGAAAGTCCGGACAATGGGGGACAACCGTACCACTTAACCGGTGGCTCAGAAGAAATTCTGAAGAGATAGGGTCGCAGAAAATTACCGCCACATCTGCTGTTTATTCAGCTTATGGGTAAGGGTGAAAACGTGTGGTAAGAGCACACGCAGCGGCTGAGCAATTGGTCGTTGGGATAAACCTTGCGGATTGAAATGCCATGTATATCCTTGGTTCGAAAGAACACTTCGTCCCAGGTTGCTATGCACAAGGAGGGGTAGGCAGAGCAGATAAATGATGGGAAGCCTTCAATTGAGGTTACAGAATCCGGCTTATCGTGGAACCGGGTGATCTTCGAGATTGCCCGGATTTTTTTATAAGAATCAGGTTTTTGAATTACGTTCTTTCTGAGGACTCAAGTTTAGTCGTTTGCATAGTGTGTTGAGAACACCTCATGGGGGATAATGTTTGACCCAAGAAGTGTTTTAAAAGTTATGCAGTACCCAATAAGCTAAACTAGATCATTCTTGCTCACCGCTGGAACTTTTTTGGCTACCAGAATCAAAGTTATAGCTGACCGAAAACCTCACGGTATTGGCTAGAGGGCTTCTATTGTTGGTTGTAGGGATCAGATAAGAAAGGTTCAATCCAAATACATTGTATTTCACGCCGCATCCTAGGGTAAGAAACTTGCGATTGCCTTTCAATTCGTGCTCATGGAAATATCCGGCACGCACGGCAAATTGTTTGTCGTACCAATATTCCAAACCCAGCGAAAACATTAACTCTTGAGTTTCTTCTGTAAACCCGCCAGGGGCATCACTTAAAGATCCAAAGACACCTTCAAACAATCCTTTTTCGCGGTAGTCTGCGATTTTGTTACTATCGACATCGTAATCCGCATCACCAGGTTTTCTTGGGCTGGGGATGAGGAGTTTGTTGATTTCAATCACTGCAGTTAAAGAATTATAATCATCGAAGTTCATTTCGTATGCAGCGCCTATTGCAAGATTGGACGGAATGAAATCTTTTACAACACCTTTGGTATAAGTGACTTTTGCTCCTAAATTTGTCAATGCCAAACCAGCGTTAAGGTAATTCCTCCGGCCACTGGCACCTAGTTTATTGCGATAGAAGAATCCTATATCAGCAGCAAAGGTTTTTGCAGTGGTAATGGTGTATGCGCCAAGAGTTCGCCCTGTAGCCAGGTTAGAATAAGCAAATTTTGCGCTTAAGCTGGCGGAAAAGGCATCTGAAAGTTTACGTGCATAACCTGCCGAGATCTCCATTTCATTGGGTTGGCCTGTGCCTATGTCTACTCCGTTTTCATCTCGAAAATCAATTTTACCCAATGAAAAGTACCGTATGGATCCTCCAACCGTTTGAAATTTGTCAAGTTGGTAAAATCCAGATGCATACAACAGATAAATGTCATCAATCCCTAGATTTCGCAACCAGGGTGAATAAGTAATGGATACTCCCATATTTTGGTCAGAAAATGCCAATCGGGCTGCATTGTGGTGCATTGCATTTGGATCAGCCGTCAAGGCTACTCCGGCATCTCCTAAACCACCAGAGCGGGTATCCGGATTAATCCGTAAAAAAGGCATTGCAGTTAAAATGGTATTTTGAAGGCAATCTCCAGTACTGTTGTCAACAATACATCCGCGATTAGGATCCCATGTTTGGCTAAAGGAGAAAGTGTAAATCAAGCTTAAAAAAATAACACAAAGACTTCGCATATTGGGCATATAGTTCATAAGTTGCAAAAATAATACGATTTTAAATATTAATATTAATAATAATATATCAGACTTGGGTATAGAAACAAAGAATAAACTCAGAATTTGGGCTTTTTATTATTTGATAAGGATCAATTTTTGGAAGTCTGATGATTTTTTGATCTGGTCTTCGCCTTGTTTAAATTCCATCTGTATTCTGTAGATGTATAATCCACTTGGAACCTGAGCACCTAAAGTGGAAGTGCCATCCCATGGAATACTGACCACACGGAATCCGTTATTTTGAATTTTTTGGCGAATCGTGCGCACAGGTTGCCCGGACAGGGATCGGATGTCAATTTCAATATCCATTTCCGGGACTGACCAGTTGGTATTAAACTGAAATTTTGTTTCATTATTGAATGGATTTGGGAAACAGCCTACGTTTTCCAGTCTGACCTCATTTTCATCCACGACTATAAATTCTACGGTGCCGCTACCAAAATTATTTGAAATATCCCAGGCAGTTACCGTAATACTATGTTTGCCAGGACTTAGATTGTTCAGAGGATACAACACAGTTCCTTCCAAAGGATTGTTTAAACTAGCGGTGAAGTTTTGGTTGAGAATTATGGGATATTGAATCTGTTTATCCAACACGGCAATTAAATCGTGTCCTATGCTGTTTCCCGAAATGTTGATTCCGTTATCATCACTGATCTCAGCATAAATTTTTGGGTCCGGTCCGCAAATACTCCCGAAAATGAATTGGTTGTTGTTGATAAACACTTTCACCACAGGTGGGTTATTGTCTTTTAAGCTGTCTCTGGAGCTGCCACCTATAATCAATCTGGATTCATAACCTGCTGCATCCCGACTGATTTCATCTGTGGCATATAAACTGATCTTTCCCATCCCAAATGAATAATTGATATCGGCAGGTATTTTAAATTGAAATGACCAGTGTCCCTGATTAACCGATACCTGGCCTTTATAGATGATGTTTTTTTGAATGGGATAATTTTCGGAAAAGGACCCGGGGTCATTGGCTTTTGTTCGGAGCTGTATTTCCTTATCAAAAACTGTTATAAATAGTTTTCCATTAAAATCACTTTTTAGCTGGTCATTTTGATCGGTCACCATTCCTTTTACTTCAACCGTTTCCAACGCCCTGAAAGTGTCCAGTGAGGTGCCAATGGGCTTTCCGTTGATGTGAGAAACTTGATTTTTCAGGAGGGGAATGGCCAATCTTTGGGAAGGGTCACCAAAAAGTAAAAACTTGCGGGAGTTGTCGAGGATATTAGAATTAGAATGCTCATTTTTAGCACGTCTCATGATTTCTCCCATAGGAAGCGGAAAACCGTTTTCAAAATTGAATAAATATTTATAAACGGACGATGTCAAATCAAAATTATCATCACTATACACCGCCCTGACCGTAGAAAAAAGTGCAAGGAAACCTCCCAAAGTACTGTGAATGCCTTCTTCTCCTGCATTAGTTTTTGAGGGATCATCAAAACCATTAAACGTACAGGAAGCGACAATGACTAAGGGGAGTTTATAATAATTATCGAGCGAAGGTATTTCAGTATTTTGAAATATCCTTTCCTGTGCCAGGCCGGTGTATCCCCCGTGTCCCAGGTAATTCATGACCAGGGTACCTTTAAAGAAAGCGTCTGAAATGGCTTTGTTAACTTCCGGATAGCGTTCACCACCCGGTGTAGTCACTTGTTGATATGCATCCAAATAAATTTTTTCCTGATTGAAAACCGGCTGACTAACACTCGTTTGTTTTGCAATTATTTCAGCTTGCCCAAAATGAACGTTTGAATCCTCGTCGTCAGCAGAAAAAAGTATGTTCATTTTCCAATCGCCAAGGGTCTTTGGGTCGGTGTCGTACCGAATGATTTTGTCTACGAGATTTTTAGATTCTTCTGCATTTCGAGCACACAGTCTACCTATGCCAATGTCCAATTGTCCTTCCAAGTCCTTGCCTTCAGAAGGATCCAAGAGTCCGAAATAATCATCTGAAGGATATGCAAATATCGGATCGATGCTTTCATCAGTTTGATAAGTCACAATAAAGTTTTGGTCAGGATCCTTTTTATTGCGATGTCTTAAATCATAACTGCCATCACCAAACAACAAGAGATACTTAAAACCAGGGTGACGCATATACAACATTCTGCACATATTGCGAATGGCGGTCGGATCTTGTGATCCGGATGAAAATTCATTATAAATTTTTCCGATTTCGACTACTGCAATATTGATTTGGTTGATCTTCTTCCGGTGATCTGCAAGACGCTCTGCTTCTTTTTCAAAATCTTTGTGATAAACGATGAGCATATCCACCTGATCTAAACTGTGCAGGTTTTGGTTGGCCACAGGACCAAGATAATTGGGGGAAGGAAATGTATTGTTTTCATCCCAGGCAACAAATTCCTTCAATGCATTTTGTGTGTTTGAGGCAAAAACATATTTTGAACCGGGCTGTAACACACCCTGGATATGTTTAATATCTAAAGGTTCTGTAATGTCCCAAATAAATAGTGGACTATTGACTTGGTCAATGGTAAATGAGGTAATTTGTTGAAACCTGCTTTCCGGATCTAGCAAATACAGAGGTTTTAAATTCCAAATTAGTTTTTTCCATACGGAAACCTGAAAAAAGTCCAACCAACCTTCTGAACTAACACCCGTAAGGGAAGGGTATTGTATCTTTGCTTTGATCAAATCACTGACCGGTTGAAACGGTGAAGTTCTAACTGCAAGGTTAGCAAAGCGGTTAAGGCTGCTAATGGCGACCGGTGAAATGGAAGACAATACCCTGGTGCCTTCAACCTCTGCATAAAAAGGCTGCGAGACAGGGGCTCTTCCGGCAAAAGAAAAACTAAATTTACCTGAACGGCTGAGGTCTGTGTGATCGATAATAAATTGATTTCCAAAATCGTATTCACGTGAATTGCTGAGTTCTTCGCCATACCAATCTTTTCCAGAACCTTCGCCACCGGGGTCCAATTCCAATAGATTGACCAAGTCGTTTTCGTGTCTGACAAAATCAAACGCACCATTGCTTTGATATGTCGCAGGGCTAGCTGAATTAATACTGGCAATTCGTTTACCGACAACTGTTCCATCAATTCTGAGAAAGTAGACCGATTCATCGGCATAAATGTTTTTGCGATACGTGTAATCTTCTGTAGAGGTATTGTATCGATACGTATCTGGACCAGAAGCATAAAACAACAGATAATCATTATCATCAAACACTCCATCGGATTCACCTTTAAAATATATGGCGTTTTCTTCCAGGTCGTCAATGAAGGTGTCGTTGGTCGACTCGGGCAACATTTTGCCACCATTGCCAAACAGCTGAATTTTGCGGGGATCTAGGTTTTTGGGATCTATCTTTAATTGATTGGTAAAGAAAGATTTGGAAATTTTATACAGTCCACGCCCAGGCACACTGATTTTGTGCCAAATTCCGTTGGCTAGTGCAGAGGTTCTCTTAAATTCAGGGAGGGGAAGAGGACTGGCCATCGGAATGTATTCTTCCTCAATATTAAAATTTAGTAGAACGGCCAATTGATGATGATTTAATATTCTTAACGGAATCAATTCTATGTCGGTTTGAAATTGGCCACGATTCAAATGCTCCTGGCTTCGAATTTGGTAATCATGGGTGAGATATGACTGTAAACCTTGAATTGATGAACTGTCAATGGTAAGGATATGCTCTTGACCTACCAACAGCTTAATTTTTGAATTACCCGGGTATTGGCGAATGATGGAGTGATTAAAAACGGGCAATTGCGATTTTCCTGGCAACTTTATAGAATTTTGGAAATCAAGTAAGTCAATTGTAGGGTTTTTGGAGCGCATTATATTTTCATTCCATTGAAGCTGGAAAATATGTGTTTGCCATTGAGCATTCAGAAATTGGACTCCAAGGAATAAAAAAGAGATAATTTTGAGCTTCATAAGTTTAATGTAAAATGGAATCTGGATGTGTATCAAATATAGCATAAACGACTGGATGACCTATTTATTTCGAAGGACTGCTCACTTTAACGTTGTGCTTAAAGTGTTTTGGACCATGATGGTTGGCATAATTTCAGTGGGGGAGGGTCACTCCCAGGATCCCCTTTTTAGCCAATACTATGCGATGCCAATGCAGATCAATCCCGGATTTAGCGGTATCAATTATGCACCCCGGATGGAATTAATTTACAGAAACCAATGGCCGGTACTGGACCCATCAGCTCCTGCCTATGTGACTTATGCCGTTGCCTACGATCAATTTTTTAAATCGCTCAACAGCGGGATCGGTTTTCAGTTGTTGGCTGATGATGCCGGAGGGGGACTGATAAAAACGATCAAGGGGGCTTTTACTTATGGTTATCAGGCGCAAATTAAAAGGGATCATTTTCTACGAGGAGGAATTGAATTGGGTTTTGTTCAAACGCGGTATGGATGGGATAAATTTGTTTTTGGTGACCAGTTGCATCCTGAGTTTGGATTTTTGTCACCCGGAGGGACGCCAATTGCCAGCCAGGAGATCCGTCCGGATAAAGTGCAAACCAGTTATTTAGACATTGGCACGGGCTTGTTGTATATCAGTCCTACGTTTAACATTGGGATTTCTGCAAAACACATCAACTCACCTTCCAATGATATCCTTAAAATTAATGCCTCTGCCTATAATGGAATTCCCATTCGCTGGGTAATTCACGGAAGTGGAAGATGGCCCGTTGACCGAAGCAGAAAGGTCATCTTAAATCCATCAGTACTACTGGCCAGGCAATCTTCATTTTTTCAGGCCAACCTGGGAGGCCAATTGGAATTTTCCAATTTTTTTGGCGGGCTTTGGTACCGCATAGCAAAAGATCAGTCAGATGCTTTAATTACTGTTCTGGGGTTCAGAAAACAGGCCTGGAAATTTAGTTACAGCTTTGATTATACCACCTCAGCCCTTGGAATAGGCTCTGGAGGAAGCCATGAATTGAGTATTGGCATATTTCTTGAACGGATAAGAAAGCAGAAAGTCGATATCAGCGATTGTTTTGAAGCATTTAGATAGAAAAAAATCTTTTTTTAAACAATAAATTAATCTATATCTTTGTTCCCCTAAAAAGTAAGTAGTAGGATGAAAGACAAATTGCATCATTTAGTCTTTCTGCTGGGGTCGCTATTGATTTTAGCCTCCTGCAGTAAAAAAGGCAACAACACCGAATCTTCAGCCACTGGCTGGAAGTACAACGACCCCAAATGGGGTGGGTTCGAAAAGGTTGATTATCAAGGTCAAATCACCGGTCCTAATCTAGTCCTCATCGAAGGAGGTACTTTTACCATGGGCTTAACGGAAGAGGATGTGACCTATGAATGGAACAACATACCCCGTCGGGTAACGGTATCTTCTTTTTACATGGATGAGACCGAAGTTTCCAATATCAACTATCGGGAATACATTTATTGGTTAAACCGGGTTTACAAATCATATCCGGAAGTCTTCCGAAAGGCATTGCCTGACACGCTGGTGTGGCGTGAAGAATTGGCTTACAATGAGCCATTTGTAGAAACCTATTTCCGATATCCTTCTTATGATGAGTATCCAGTAGTGGGTGTGAGTTGGTTGCAAGCGGTGGAGTATTGCAAGTGGAGGACTAACCGCGTCAATGAGATGATCCTGATCGAAAAGGGCATTCTCAATCCAAATCCTGAACAGGTAGATGCCGAGAATTTCAACACGGGTTCCTATCTGGCTGGCCAATATCAGGGCAATGTCCGTAAAAATCTTCCGGATATTCAAACGGGCGGAGAGCGTCCAGTGCGCTTTGAAGATGGTATATTGTTACCAGAATATCGTCTTCCTACTGAAGCTGAGTGGGAATATGCAGCACTTGCGCTGAAGGGCAAACAATCAGAAAATAAGGATGAGTTGATTACGGACAGAAGAAACTATCCTTGGGATGGCAATGGTGCCCGCTATAAGCGTAGAGACAAATACATGGGTCAGATTTTAGCGAACTTCAAAAGGGCGAATGGAGATTATATGGGTATGGCTGGTCGTTTGAATGACCACGCTCATATTGCCGGTCCGGTAAAATCCTATTATCCAAATGACTTTGGTCTTTATAATATGGCCGGTAATGTATCTGAATGGGTATCTGATTTATTCAGGCCATTGACCTCCACTACGCTGAGGGATGTTGAAAATCATGACCTAAACCCATTCCGTGGGAATGAGTTTAAGGAATTGATCCTAGATGAATCCGGCAATCCAGTGGAGAAGGACAGTATTGGTCAATTGACTTATCAAATGGTACAAGACTCTGCAGTTGAGTTCCGTGAAAACTATAACAAAGGTGATGTAAAAACCTATCGTGACGATGATGATGAGTTGATTAAATACCAATATGGCAAATCCTCTCTGATCAATGCCAAATCCCGTGTTTACAAAGGAGGATCATGGGCAGACCGTTTGTTCTGGTTGTCTCCCGGAGCAAGAAGATTTAAAGATGAGGATAAATCAGACAGAACCATTGGTTTCCGTTGTGCCATGACCAGAACAGGAGGTCCTGAAGGAAATGACGATGCTGGTGGTCTGGAATTTAATCGCAAAGTACCAGAAACTAAAAGGGATTTTAAATAAGTAAAGATTTCTTTCTTAAAATAATGAAACTCACAGCATAACTTGCTGTGAGTTTTTTTTTAGCACATGTCACCACTATATCAAATTTATTTAGAACAGAGAAGACGTGTTTTTACGGATAGTCGCAAACCCATTGAAGGCGGTATTTTTTTTGCGTTAAAAGGTGACCATTTTAATGGAAATGCATTTGCCCGACAAACCCTTGATGCGGGCGCTGCATACGCAGTAGTGGATGAAGATGTCGGTGAGGATAAACGTTTGATCAAAGTACCCGATGTTCTTAAAGCACTTCAGGACCTTGCACGAGAAAATCGAAGACTCTGCTCTGCGAAAATCATCGGAATTACAGGGACAAATGGTAAAACCACCACGAAGGAACTATGCCTTCATATCTTTTCCCGTCGATTCAATACGCTGGCAACAGAAGGAAATCTTAATAATCATATTGGACTACCGTTGACCCTTTTGCGACTGACAGAGGAAACAGAATTTGCTTTTATAGAAATGGGTGCCAATCATCCTGGGGACATAAAAGAATTGTGTTCAATTGCTGAACCGGACGCTGGCTTGATCACCAATATCGGTAAAGCCCATCTGGAAGGATTTGGATCCCAATTTGGTATTTTGAAAACAAAGTTTGAGTTGTTTGATTATCTCGATGCTCACCAGGGAATTTCATTTTATCAATTCAATGATTCATTGATTTATTCCAAATACATAGAAAGTCCATTG